>Ga0213864_10000111_pt1 | contig 33581 bp, 48 predicted proteins | sample PICome_5_FD_160078 | JGI IMG/M metagenome (GOLD analysis project Ga0213864, IMG submission 160078) | Coastal seawater microbial communities near Pivers Island, North Carolina, United States - PICO247 | ecosystem: Environmental > Aquatic > Marine > Coastal | place: USA: North Carolina... | reverse complement strand
TAGGTATTCGCAACTGCAGAAAATTTTTAGATATGGACAGTTTCAATCAACGTAATTTTATAGGCTACTAGGGCTTCATATGGCTACACAGAGAGATATTGCTGAACATTTAGACTTATCAGTCAAAAGAGTGTCAGAACTCATTAGAGATGGTATTTTGCCATCAAAAAAAGGCAGAAGCCCATTGAACATAGATGTCTGCAGATTTGCTTATATCTCATACCTTAGAAAACTAGGTGGCTACAACAAGAAGACTGGTACTGGTGACATTGCAGAGGAGAAAACCAAACTAACTGCAGCTCAAGCAAGAAAAGCTGAATTAGAAGTTGAGCAACTAGAAGGCAATCTTATACCTGCAGCATTGGTACAAGATACATGGATTGATTATGTAGCTAATGCCAGAGCTAAACTAATAGCATTGCCATCAAGAATTGCACATCAAGTTATAACAGTTGAGAACTATCCAGAAGCAGAACAGATCATTAAAGATAAGGTTTATGAAGCACTAGAAGAACTAGGAGAAAATGGAATACCAACAAAATATAGAAAAGGTGATACAGCAGACCAACCAGATATGGTCACCACCACCAAATCTACAAGTTAGTTCTTGGTCAGATAATTACAGAAAACTATCACCAGAATCTTCTGCTGAAGCAGGTCAGTGGAGAACTGATAGAGCTGAATATCAACGTGAGATAATGGATGCCTTCAATGACCCAAACATTGAAAGGATTGTGGTCATGACTAGCTCACAGGTTGGCAAAACTGAAATACTGCTCAATGCAATTGGTTATTACATAGACCAAGACCCATCACCTATGCTTATAGTGCAACCAACATTGCAGATGGGTCAGTCATTCTCTAAAGATAGGCTTGCAGGCATGATTAGAGATACAGAAAAGATTAGAGAATGTGTAAAAGATGCAAAAAGCAGAGATAGTGGCAACACAACCATGCATAAAAAGTTTGCAGGTGGTCATTTATCTATTGTGGGTAGCAACAGTCCTGCAGGTTTAGCATCAAGACCAATCAGAATCTTACTTATGGATGAGGTAGATAGATGGGAAACGTCAGCAGGAAGTGAAGGTAGTCCAGTTAGTTTAGCTGTAGCAAGAACTAAAACCTTCTGGAATCGCAAGATTTACATGTGTAGCACACCAACAATCAAAGGGTTATCTGCAATTGAATCTGCTTTTGAAGAGTCAGACCAACGTTATTACTATGTGCCATGCCCAGAATGTGATCACAAACAAGTATTGAAGTGGAAGAATGTTGTCTGGGAAGAAAACAATTATGAAACTGCAGCTTATGCATGTGAAGAATGTGGTTCTGTAATTGATGAAGCTAAAAAACAATGGATGATCAAGAATGGTGAGTGGAGAGCAAGTGCAAGCAAAAGCAAAACTGCAGGTTTCCATATTTCAGAGCTGTATTCTGTCTGGTCAACATGGGCAGATATGGCTAAAGCATTTCTTGAAGCAAAAAAGAATCCAGAAACTTTGAAAACATGGGTCAACACTTCTTTAGGTGAAACATGGGAAGAACAAGGTGAAGCTGTTGAGTATGAATCACTGCTTGAACGTAGATTAAATTATGATCACACTTCAGTTCCAGAAGATGTGCTTGTAATCACAGTTGGATGTGACGTACAAAAAGACAGAATTGAATTACAAACTGTTGGGTGGGGTAAAAACTATGAAGCATGGGTTTTGGATTACAAGATTCTCTGGGGTGACCCTAATGCATTTAATGTTTGGTCAGACCTAGATGCTTATCTCAAGAAAAGATTTAAAACTGAAACAGAAAGAATCATCCCCATCTCATGTTGCACAGTTGACTCTGGTGGACACCATACACAAAGAGTTTATGAATTTACAAAAGAACGACATTCCAGAAGAGTGTTTGCTGTTAAAGGTTCAAACCAGACTGGGAAAGCAATAGCAAATAGACCAACCTTCATTGGAAAAAACAGAGCTGTCCTGTATCCAGTTGGAACTGACACAGCAAAAGAAGCAATCTTTGCAAGATTATCTACTGATAAGGAAAGTACAACGCTGCATTTTTGTTCAGACCTTGATGAAGAATACTTTAAGCAACTCACTGCAGAAAAAAGAGTCACTAAGTTTGTCAGAGGTAAAAAATCTCTAGTCTGGAAACAGATCAGACCTAGAAACGAAGCACTGGATACTTTAGTTTATAACTTTGCAGCCATCTACATCCTTAATCCTAACTTTGCTGTCATTGAGGAAAAAATACTTACAAATACAGCAAATTTTGCTGAAAAACCTCAAAAAAGGCGAAAAATAGCAAAAAACACCACAAATTTTGCTACTTCATGGAAATAATTGTAGATATATAAGTATATATCTATATAATTAGTTGTATGTTTACACAAATTACTATGGAGAACGACATGAAAAACTTAATTACAAAACTAGAAAAACTTTTTGCAGATGTTGATGCTAAAGTTTTAAAAGCTGTTGAAGATAATCTTAGGTATGCAATTCAAGAGCTACAAGAATATTGGTCAAGCAAAATTATTGATCAAGATGTCTTGAAAAAAATCATGACTGATTGTGGCATTGACAGAGATTTAGTTGGTCAAATTCGCTTTTACTTTGCTAATAAGGATGCAGAGACTGCATTTGCTACTGTGCTAGAAATGGTGCAAGACCCAGTTTTGCAAAAGCATGAAAAGAGGAACTATACAATTGCAAAAAAACTTATCAGCAATGGCATATCTGATTTAGAAGCTAAGTCTTTAGAAGAAACTGTTAGTGATTTTACCTACATTCAAGAATGGTTAATTGATAATCTTATTGTTCAAATAAGAGTTATATTTGCAGGTGGTTATAACGTGCAAAAACTACATTCAAGAACACTTTGCATTGTTAAGGAGTGTGCATAATGGCTAGAGATAAACATTCAGTCAATACTCATCTCACTACAAAAGAGGTGAGGTTAGTGCAACGAATGATGCACAAAACTTTTATTGCTTATGAAGATGAGCTTAAAGGTGATGCAACCTATTTAAAACTTTTAGACAGATTGACTAATGCAGTTAGGAATCAAAAAGAACAAGGTTACTTTAAATAATCTATATCTAGCTAAAATTACTAAAGGCTCTTAATTGAGCCTTTTTTATTTTTGGCTTGACAATTTCTACACAGACCTTAGTGTTTTACTAGGATGTATCTAACATTATGAGGTTTTTATTTGGCTAATAAATTCGATTCAGCAAACTTTCCTACTCAAGTTCCAAGTGAATTACAGCTTGGCGATTTCTGGGCATGGAAAAGAGACGATCTAGCAACAGATTATCCTGTTGCAGATTATGCATTAACTTATGAATTCAATTTAATTGATGGCTCAACTGCAGCAAACTTCACTTTGACTGCAACAGAGTCTGGAGACGAGTACATCATCTCAACCTCATCTACTACTTCTTACACAGTTGGCAACTACAACTGGATTTCTTACATAACAAGAAGCTCTGACTCTGCAAGGGTCAAGTTAGAAGAAGGCTATGTAGAGATACAAGATAACTATGCAACAACTTCTGCTTCAGTAAGAAGTCATGCAAAAAAAGTATTAGATGCAATTGAAGCTGTTATTGAAAACAGAGCAAGCATGGATCAGCAATCTATGTCTATTGCAGGTAGATCATTATCAAGAATGTCTATCACTGACTTGATGACATTTAGAGATAGATACAAAGCTGAATATTTAAAAGAAGTGAAGATAGCAAGAATTAAAAATGGTTTAGCTTCTGGAAACACTATCAAAGTTAATTTTGGTCAAAATCAAATCACACCTAAGAGTTAATCATGGCATGGTATAACAACATATTTAACAGAAAAGAGGTACAAACAAAAAAACGTAGAGCTTATAGAAGAAGTTATACAGGTGCTAATGCAGGCAGATTGTTCTCTGACTTCTTAACTACATCTACAAGTGCTGATGCTGAAATTAAAGATAACATAAGAGTCCTAAGAGATAGGGCGAGAGAGTTAGCAAGAAACGATAGCTACATAGCTAGATACTTAAATCTGATGGTGTCTAATGTTATCGGTAAGCATGGCATAAGAGTTAGCTCTAAGGCACGACTAGATGACCCAGTTAATAAGGGAAAGCTAGACCTAAGAGCTAACCTGCTCATTGAGGAAGCATGGAAGGAATGGACAAAGATTGGGAACTGTACCACCAATGGCAGATTGTCATTTTTAGATTGTCAAAAAATATTCATAGAATCACTTTGCAGAGATGGTGAAGTTCTTATTAGAAAAGTAAAAGACAAAAATTCACCATTTGGTTTTAAATTGCAGTTCTTAGAAGCAGATCATTTAGATGAAGATAAAAATGATTACTACAAACAGAATGGCAACAGAATCAAAATGGGTGTTGAGGTAGATGAGTTTGATAAGCCAGTTGCTTATCATTTATACAAGCATCATCCTTATGAGAGAACTTATCTTAATGAGAATCAGCACATAAGAGTTCCTGCAGAAGAGATCATTCATGCCTTCTTGCCACAAAGAGCAGAACAGACCAGAGGTGTTTCTTTAATTGCAACAGCAATGCCTACAGTCAAACAACTTAATGGTTATCTTGAAGCAGAGGTAGTAAGTGCTAGAGTATCAGCTAGTAAACAAGGGTTCTTTATTAGTCCAGATGGTGATGGTTATGTTGGTGATGGTGAATATGAAGATTCATTTAGTCCAACCATGACAGCACAAGCAGGTGTGTTTGAACAATTACCTGCAGGTATGGACTTTAAAGCATTTGACCCACAACATCCAACGTCAGCTTTTGATGCATTTACTAAATCAGTTTTAAGAAGCATAGCATCTGGACTTAACATTTCTTATCATTCATTATCTAATGATCTTACATCTGTAAACTACAGCTCTATCAGGCAAGGTGCTTTAGAGGACAGAAGCATGTTTCAGATATATCAACAATTTGTCATTGAACATTTTATTGAACCAGTCTTTAAGTCTTGGTTAGAAATGGCAGTGTCAACTAATTACATTAAATTGCCAGTATCTAAGGTAGATAAATTTGCAAGTTCAGTAACTTTTATACCTAGAAGTTTTGCTTGGATAGACCCACTTAAAGAAATGCAATCTAATGTAATTGGTTTACAAAATGGAACTGTCACTTATTCAGATATCTGTGCATCTTATGGTAGAGACACAGAAGAACTTTTTGAACAACATCAAAAGGAGATAGAGTTAGCAAAACAATATGGTATTGAATTAGCTTATCAACCTTTTGGAACTAAATTACCAGTAGAAGCTGTCATCAGTGGTGGAGAAGAAGAAGATGAGCTTTAAGCCAACAGCAGGCATGAAGGCAGAAGCTCAAAGAGGTCTTGATTGGCGTGAAGAACATGGTAGAGGTGGTACAAGAGTTGGTGCTGTAAGAGCAAGACAGATTGTAGCAGGAGAGAATCTATCAGAAGAAACAGTCAAAAGAATGTACAGCTTCTTCTCAAGACATGAAGTAGATAAAGAAGCTGAAGGATTTAGTCAGGGTGAAGATGGATACCCTTCTAATGGCAGAATTGCATGGGCATTATGGGGTGGAGATGCAGGTTATAGTTGGTCAAGACAAATAGTGGAACGACTAAAAAAAGAAGATGAGAGAGCTGTATCAGGTAAAGCCCTAGAAATGATTAAGAACAAAGTTGAAGAACATAATGAAGAAGTTGGTGATGTTGCTTCTAAAAGAACAACAGTAGGAACATTATCAAAAGTGTATGAACGTGGTATAGGTGCATATAAAACTAATCCTGCATCTGTAAGACCCAATGTAAGTTCACCAGAGCAATGGGCAGCAGCTAGAATTAATAGCTTTCTTTATGCCTTGCGAAATGGTAGATTTAGGAGTGGTAAGCATGATACTGACTTGCTACCAGAAGGACATCCACAATCAACGAAAAACGAGGAGAAAAGCATGGATAAAGTTGATGAAAGACATATCCTAAATATTGATGAAAAAGAAGATTCTGTAGTTATAGAATTTTCAAAACATCATGAGGATGAAATTGAAGAATCTGAACCAGTTGAAGCGACTGATGCAGAGAATTCAATGCATGAAGATGAAGATGAAAGGAAGGTAGTTGATCTTATTAGATACAGAACTATTGACCTATCAAGGGCAGATCACATTGATGAAGAAAATAGAAGAGTCAGAGTGGGTGTATCATCTGAAATGCCAGTAGACAGAAGTTTTGGAAAAGAAGTGTTAGGACACAAAGAAAATGAAGTGGACATGGAGTTCATGAAAAGTGGAACAGCACCTTTTTTATTAGATCATGATATGACCAAACAAATTGGTGTAATCGAAGAGTTTAAACTTGATGAGACTGCTAAGAGGACAATTGCAGTTGTGAGATTTGGTAAATCTGCACTTGCTCGTGAAGTTTTTGAGGATGTAGTTGATGGTATAAGAATGAATATATCAGTAGGCTACAAAATAAATAAGATGGAACGTGTCAAAGATGACAATGATGAGGAATACTACAGGGCTAGTTGGACACCTTTAGAGGTAAGTTCAGTTGCAGTTCCTGCAGATCAATCCAAATCAGTTGGAGTTGGGCGTTCTGAAACTAACTTAATTCACAAACAGGTGAGAAATATGGAAAACGAAAAACAAGAAATTAATCTTGAAGAAGTTAAATCCAAAACTGTTGAAGATGCAAAAGCTGAATTCAAAAGAAACTCAAAAGAGATTATTGATTTAGCAGTCAGACACAACAAAAGAGATTTAGCTGACAAAGCCATATCAGAAGGTATTTCTGTGGAAGAGTTTAGAGGTGTCCTCTTAGAGAACATTGCTAACGATCAACCATTAGAAACACCATCAGATATTGGTATGACTAAGCAAGAAGTCAAAAGATTTAGCGTAGTGAAAGCCATTCGTGCTTTAGCTAATCCTGCTGACAGAAAAGCACAAGAAGATGCTGCCTTTGAACTAGAATGTAGTGAAGAAGCAGCTAGAGCAAATGGAACAACTGCACAAGGCATCATGCTTCCTGCAGACGTTCTTGCAACATGGGGTCAAAGGGATTTGAACTCATCAGATGACTCAACTTTAATTCCACAGGATTTTAAAGGTGGGGACTTTATAGACGTACTTAGAAATTCATCTTCAGTTATGGCTGCAGGTGCAACTATGCTAAGAGGACTGCAAGGTTCTGTTGTAATTCCTAAGAAAACCGCAGGTTCAAGTGCAGGTTGGATTGCTACAGAAGGTTCAGCTTCTTCTGAATCAGAGTTCACATCAGGCAGTGTAACTATGTCACCAAAAGTAATTGGTGCTCATACAGATGCTACTAGATTACTTCTACAACAAAGCTCATTAGATATTGAAAACCTAATCAGAGATGACCTAACACAATCAATTGCAACAGCTATTGATCTAGGTGCATTGGCAGGTTCAGGTTCTTCTGGTCAGCCTACAGGTATTAAAAATACTTCAGGTATTAACAGCACAACATTTGCTGCTGCTAATCCAACTTATGCTGAAATCATTGCAATGGAATCAGAAGTTGCAAATGACAATGCATTGATTGGCAACCTTTCATATATCTGTAAGCCTGCAGACTATGGCACACTTAAAACTGTAACTAAAGATTCAGGTAGTGGTCAGTTTGTAGTTGAGCCAGATGGCAGAATGAATGGTTATGGAGTTGTTAGATCAAATCAAGTCACTTCAGGTGATTTCTATTTTGGTAACTTCTCTGATCTATTAATTGGTATGTATGGTTCACTTGATATCACAGTTGACCCTTACAGCTTGTCTAATACAGGTTCTATTAGAATTGTTGCTCTACAAACTGTAGATGTAGCAGTAAGACATGCTGTTAGCTTCTGTGTGTCTAATGATGGCTAATTAATAAATGCTAACTTGGAATGGGGGGAGTAATCCCCCCAACTTAAATATGAAAAATTTTTTAATACTTAGAGATACAGTTGCTAACAAGCAACGTGTCAAAGCAGGCGATATAGTAGAACTACCAGAAGATATTGGTTATGAGCTATGTGCCTATGGCAAAGCTGAACCACATGCAGGTAAAGCTAAACCTAAAAAAGCAGATAGAAGTGTTGGCTTAGAAAAGTCAGAGGAAGCTCCAAAGAAAAGAGCTAAAAAATAATGCCTTTAGAGAGTGCTGCAGATTTTTCTTCATATCTGGATGCAACAACAGGTCATGCAGTAACTGCAACATTCTTTGAAACAGGTGTTTTATTTGATGATTACCCTCTTATAGACACTTTAGGATTTATTGATGATGGATTTTCTACTTTAATAAATCTAATTATTGATGATGGTTATTTTGATATAGGTGGTCAATCTGTAGATGTAGCAGGTTTTGAACCAAGAGCTATTTTAAAAATATCAGATGCACCTAACGTTTCTCAAAATGACAAAATAGTTGTTAATGCAATAACAACAGATCAAGGCAATACACTTAAAGCTCAAACTGAATACAGAGTAAGAACAGTTGAGCCAGACAATACAGGTCTAGTTTCTCTAGTCTTAGAGGAGCAATAATGTCACAGTTCAGATTAGAAACAGAAGCAGATATGGCAGCATATCTTGATATTGATTTTGGTCATGCTGTGTCAGCAACTTACACAAAAGACTCTACAGATACTACAGTGAATCTTATTCTTAATAACGAATACATTGAACAAGATAATGGGGTTGGTGTGGAAGCACTAAAGCCAGTTGCATATCTAAGGACTGTAGATGCACCTAATGCTAGTTTTGGCGATACATTAGCAGTTAGTGCAATAAAAGATGTTAATGGTAATACGCTAAAAGCTGCACAAAATTACACCATAGTAAATGTGCAAGCAGATAGAACAGGTTTCTCTGCATTTGAATTAGAGGAAGTGTAATGTCACATGTAAGACAACAAATTAGAGAATATTTTGGTACAACACTGACTGGTCTTACAACCACAGGTAGCAGAGTGCATGAATCCAGAGTCTATCCTTTAGAGTCATTGCCTGCTCTAGTTATTTACACAAAATCCGAAACTTCAGAACCAGTAGTCATAGGTTCTGCAAGAGAATTACTAAGAGAATTAGAAGTAGTTGTTGAAGGCTATGCGAAAGCAACTACCAATTTTGACGATACAATTGATACAATATGCAAGGAAGTAGAAGAAGCAATCGCAGCAGACCCTACATTAGATAGTAAAGCTAAAGATGCATTTATATCTTCTACTGAAATTGATTTTAATGGTGAAGGTGAAAAACCATTAGGTTTTGTGACTATGACCTTCACAGTTCAATATCACACACATGAAAATGATGTTGAAACAGCAATATAGGAGTTAAACATGAAAATGATTAGTCCAGATGGTAAAGTTTCTATAGATGCTCATCCTTCTAAGGTTGAGTCTTTATTGAATATGGGTTGGAAGGAAGAAGCAGCCCAGTCTAAAGACAAAGTTAAATCTTCTTCTAAAAAGTCTAAAGACGAGGTAGAAAATGGCAACACATAAAGGTAGTGAAGGTGTCATCAAGGTTGGAACTAACACTGTAGCAGAAGTTAGATCATACTCAATTGATGAAACTGCAGACGTGCTTGAAGATACAAGCATGGGTGATTCAGCAAAGACCTACTTAGCATCTTTAACTTCTTTTTCTGGAAGTTTAGATGTGTTTTGGGATGAAACTGACACAAGTGGTCAAGGTGCTTTAACTGTTGGCTCATCTGTGACTTTAAATGTATATCCAGAAGGTGCTGATAGTGGCGATACCTATTATTCTGGTACAGCTCTTGTAACAGGTGTTTCAAGGTCTGGTTCATTTGATGGCATGGTTGAAGCAAGCATTTCAGTACAGGGTTCTGGTGCATTAACACAATCAACAGTCTAAGATGAAGGCTATTGAAAACGCTAAAAAGCATTTTGCAGAGCAAGATGTAAAAGTAATTAAAGTTCCAGAATGGGGTTCAGATGATGAACCTTTAATGATATACAGCAAGCCATTAACGTTAGCTGAAACCTCTAAGCTCTATAAAATGAGTAGAGAGGATGATCTGACAATGATGGCTTATGTATTAATTTATAAAGCACTTGATTCTAATGGTGATAAGTTATTTAGTCTTGAAGATAAACAAGCATTATTAAATTCTGTAGATAGGGAAGTTTTAATGAGGGTTGCTCAAGAAATAACAGGTCAAGAGCCAGTAGAGGAAGTTAAAAAAAACTAATAAAGGATACTAATTTATATTCACAATATGCACTAGCAGAAAAGTTAAATAAAACTTTGCTTGAATTGCAGCAAATTAGTGTCCAAGAATATCAAGGATGGATAGCTTATTTTGAAATAAAAGCTGAAAAGGAAGATGGCAAATAAGAAAGTTAAATTTACACTTACTGCAGTAGATAAGACTAAAGCAGCTTTTGATAGAGTTGGTAATGGTCTTAAAAAAGTAGGTGGTGCAGCAAGAACAACAGCAAAAGGAGTTGCAGGTGTAGGTCTTGCAGCTACAGGTGTTGCTGCTGCTTTAACTATTGCAACAAAAAAATCTTTAGATTATGTTGATGCTATTGGTAAAACAGCTACCAGAACAGGTATATCCACAGACTTACTACAAGCATTTCAACAAGGAGCAATAGAAGCAGGCTCATCTATAGAAGCAGCACAAAAAGGTTTAGAAAAATTTACTAGATCAGTTGGTGATGCAAGCAGAGGTTTAAAAACACAGGCAGACATATTTAAAGATATGGGTGTTGAAATCTTTGATGTCAATGGAAACATCAGAGATATGACAGACATATTGTTTGATACTGCAGATGGTATTGCTAATTTTAATTCAGAAGCAGAGAGAGCAACAGCACTTGCAAATTTATTTGGTAGGTCTGGTACACAGTTCCAACAAATTTTTGAGGGTGGAGCTGAAGGCATCAAGGATTTTATAGAACAAGGCAAACAACTTGGTTTTATTATTGGTGCAGATGGTATTAGAACTGTTGAAAAATTTAATGACACAGTATCACAAATAAAAGCATCTGCAGGTGGTTTAGCCAATCAATTAGTTGTTGCATTAGCACCTGCATTTTTAGCAATTGCAGAAGGTTTAAAACAATTTGTAATAGAACAGGCAGCAGCAGTAGGTGGATTTGATCAGTTAGGTAAAAAAATGGCTACTGCTATTATTGGTGCTGTACAAGTATCAGTAGAAGCTATTGCAGAATTAATCAATGGACTAAACAAGGTAGGTCAATTTCAAAAACACTTTGAAAACTTTTTCGTATTACTTGGAAAAATAAGAGGTATGGAAATTGAATTTATACCCTATGAAGAAGTTTTGAATGTAGAAGAATTTAATAAACAGATGGATGCACTGTTAGAAAAAGTTGAAAACAGTGATTTTGTAACACAGGATTTTATTGACACATTAAAAGGTATGGGTGGTGGTTTAACAGACATGCAAAATCCAATGGCAGTCTTTATGGCACAGCTTGAAGATGTTAATAAATCAATTGGCACAGCAGCAGTTTCTTCTATGAAGAAATTTGAAGATACAATTATCAATGGTATCAAAAGTGGAAAACTAGCTTTTAAAGATTTTGCAAACTTTGTTATTGAACAATTATTAAGAATAGCAATACAGCAAGCAATTATAAAACCACTTGCAGGTGCTATATTTCCTGCATTACCAACCTTTAATAATGGTGGATATACAGGCTCTGGAATTAGAGCAGGTGGTGTAGATGGCAAGGGTGGCTTTCCTGCAGTATTACATCCTAATGAAACTGTAATAGATCATACAAAAGGTCAGAGCATGGCATCTTCTGCTACTGTAAACTTTAATATTAATACTGTTGATGCTTCTGGTTTTGATGAACTATTAGTATCAAGAAAAGGCATGATAACAGCTATGGTTAATCAGGCTATGAACTCAAGAGGTAAGGTGGGTGTAATATGAGTGGTGCATTTCCTATCAGTCCTGCTTTTAGGGCATTAAATTTTAGAAACGTAAGACCTACAATTGTAGATCACAGTTTATCTGGGAAAAGAGTTGTTAGGCAGATTGGTTCGCAATATTTTACTTTTGAAGTTGTTATGCCACCTATGGTTTATGCAGATGCAATGGATGTGTTTGCATTTTTACAAAAACAAAAAGGTAGTTTTGAAACCTTTACAATCACATATCCAACAGACAACAGAGGAGCAGGTAAAGCAGAAACAGATATATTAGTTAATGGTACACATGCAGTTAGTGATAGCACGATTGCTTTAGATGGTTTTGCAGCATCTACAACAGGCGTATTAAAAGCAGGTGATTTAATTAAGTTTGCACATTCAAAAGTTTATATGGTGCAAGATGATATTAATTCTAACTCTGGTGGAGAGGTGACAGTTTCTATAGAACCAAGTTTAGTGACTGCATTAGCTAACGATTCAGCAGTCACAGTCAATAAGCCATCTTTTACAGTTTATCTAACGTCAGAAGAAATTATGTACACCACAGATGCTTCTGGTCTTTACAGCATACAATTTGAAGTAAGAGAAGTTATAGAATAATGGCAAGGTCTATTAGTTCAGGCTTGCAAACACAAATAGCCAATGATGCTAATAATATTGCTTTTCTAGTTGAGTTAAATTTTTCTACACCTATAAGAGTCACCAACTTTTATAGAGATGTCACTTATGATTCTAATGCTTATGAAGCAGGTGGTAATTTCTTAAATGTAGCTGCATCTCAAGAAACAGGTGAAGCTGCAGTGCAAGACCTGCAAATTACTATGTCTAATGTCACCTCAACAATAAGAACTGTTATTGAGGGTGGTGATTACACAGATAAATCAGTAAATGTTTATATAGCCTTTTTTGATACCAATGAAACGCTTGTTGATGCAACAACATTTTTTTCAGGCTTAATAAGCAGTTGCAGCATATCAGAAACCATTGATTCATCTGCAGTGACAATTAATGTTGCTAATCATTGGGCAAATTGGAATCTAAAAAAGGGCAGGCACTTTACTGACGAATCTCAACAACAAGTGTATTCAGGTGATAAAGGCTTAGAATATGCAGACCAAACTAAAGATGACATAAGATGGGGTAATAGCTAATGGCTATGGGTCCCGCAATTCCTGCTGCAAAATCTATTTTTGCAAAAATAGGTACTTGGTTTGCTACTAGCAAAATTGCAAAGGCTATAAGTTGGGCAGTCACAGCAATTACTGTTGGAGCAGGAATAAAGGGTTTTAGAGAAGCACAAGATTTAATGGCTAAAGGGCAGGGCATATTAGGTCAAAAAACTGCTCAAGGTGGGAAGATACCAGTCATATATGGCAGAAGGAGAGTTGGCAGCACATTAGCTTTAATGCATACACATGATGGCAGAAGTCAAAACCTTGTAGCTGTATATATGTTAGCAGTAGGTGAGGTAGATCAAATAGAATTAGACACCATTGAAATAAATGGTGTATCTATAAAAGATAGAAAAGTTTTTCATCAAGGCTATTATGCAGGTTCAGATAAAATTAGTTCTGGAGCAGGTTCTTTGTGTACTGCATCACAAATAGGTGTTGTACAAGAAGATAATGAAGGTGAGTCAGGTACAAATCCTGCTAGACGTTATCGCATGGTTTTTAATGCACATCATGGAGCAGATGATCAAGCAGCAGACCCTATGCTTATTGCTTCAACACCAGAAGTCTGGTCAAGCAATCATAGGTTAAGAGGAATTGCTTATATAGCAGCATCTTTTGAATACGATACAGAGGGTATGTTTAGAAGCATGCCACAATTAACAGTAGTGGTTAAGGGTAGGAAAATATATGACCCTAGAAAAGATGGCTCAATTACAGGTGGTTCTGGTAGTCATAGATATGACACACCATCTACTTATGAATGGTCAGATAATGCTGCTTTATGTTTGTTAGATTATTTAAGAAATGATGAATATGGTAAAGGTTTAGCAAGCTCTGCAATTAACCTGCAGTCATTCCAAACAGCAGCTAATACATCTGACACTATAAAAGAAACACCAGATTATGATGGTACTGCATCTGCTGCTACTTTTACTGGTAGCATTAATGACAGATTTTTAAATGTAGATGCTACTACATGGGGTAGAGCAAAAATTGGTGGCTTATTAACTCTTGAAGATTCTGGTTCAAATACAGAGTTAGATGGTGTCACTATTGTAGATGCTCTTAGATTTCATGAATTTGAAGAAACAAATCCAATTTATCAATTAGTTGTAGATGGTCAGTTGTCTGCTAATTACACTAATGAAAATGGTACTGCTTTAGTAAAAGTAAAAAGATTTCATTGCAATGGTCTTATAGATACAAACAAAAACGTTTTAGAAAATACTCAAGAGCTTCTAGCTAACATGAGGGGTATTCTTAATTATATAGATGGCAAATATGAAATAACATTAGAGGACACTGCTTCATCTGCATTTACAGTCACAGATGATCACATTATTGCAAGCACAGGCATTACTGTTAATTATGAAGATAAGTCAGCAAAAGCAAACAAAGTAGTGGTTCAATTTTTTAATGCATTAAAACGCTATGAGATGGACACAGTGACTGTATTTCATGACCCTAATAGTGATGATGATTTTTCAGATTTTAAGTCAGATGATGGTGGTGAAGAATTAGAATTGGTAGTAGATTTCCCACATATAGTTAATAAATATGTTGCTTACAATATGGGCAAAGCCATATTAGGCAGAACAAGAAATCAAATGACAATAACATTTACTGCAACGCCAGAGCTGTATAAGGTAAAAGTTGGAGATGTAATTACAGTATCTTATACACCTTTAGGATTTACAGGTAAATTATTTAGAATTGAAGGCATGAATTTAATGCCTAATGGATTAATTGATATACAAGCTATTGAATATCTTGATATTTATACTTGGGAAGCACCACCACAAGAAAGCATTGAAAGTATTGCTAGAGTGCCAACAGGCAGAGAAGTTAAAGCACCTTCTGGGCTTTCATTTACTGATACAGATTCTTCTAATACAGGCAGACCATTTATATCATGGAACGCTATAACAGATTTTCCACAATATGAATTTAGAGTATCTATAGTTGATTCTTCTGGTAATAAAGTTTTAAACAGAGTTGTTAGTGACAATTTTGTTGACTTAAATTTTTTACCAATTGCAAACAACTATGTGGCTACAGTTTCAACAGTCAATGGGCAAGGTTCTGAATCTACTGGTACAACGCTTACTTTTAGTATTACAAACACACCTACAAAGGCAGCAGATGTAGATGTTGCAGGTGTTATATCAGCAGGCAGCATTATAGTTTCTGGTGATAATGTGACCACATTAAGCAATAATGCAGGCTATGTTGATTCTTCTGGAGCTGCTAGTGCTGCTCCAGTACAATCAGTAGCAGGTGCAACAGGTGCTGTTGCAGCATCAACAATTATTTCAGCAGGTAATATTGTTGTACAGGGTGACAACATTTCTACACTTACAAATAATTCTGGTTTTACAGATTTTGATGCTAATGATGTGCAAAACGCTATTACTAATAATGTGACAACAATAGATGGTGGCAAGATTACAACTGGCACAGTTAATTCAGCAAGAATTGATACTGATACATTAAATGTAAAACAGTTTGATAATGTTACTTCTAAAATAATTAATCATAATAGCAATAAAGTTCCTCTTACAAGATTTAAAAGTACATATTCTAGTACAGGAAATACTGGTCAATCAGGTACACATACTTGTGCTAATGTGAGCATTGATCAATGTAGGACTGATGGTTCTTTTGTTGCTTTTGCTACAGGTGTTTTAGGAGATATACAAAACTTTAGAGTGCAATTTTCTGTAGATGGTGGCTCAACTTATAGTGATTGTACTGATGGTATTACACATACTTTAAGTGCAGGAGTATATAGACCTTATACTTTTATTTATAACGATACACTTACATTTAGTGGCTCAAACGAAACAGCTAAATTTAGAATCATTATGGTTGGTGATCAGAACTATACAAGCATTGGTTTAACAGTTTTAGTAGATAACACAAATTAATTAATTATGTAATGGAGAACACTTTTAAATTACATTAGAATAGGATAGAGGTTTAAATGTCACAGCACGATTTTAATATAGCCAACCAGATTGGTAGTGAATTTAGAGCAGACCTAAATAATGCTTTAGCTGCTATTGCTACTACTAGCAGTGGTTCTTCAGAGCCATCAACTACTTTTGCACATCAACTCTGGGTAGATACAGGCAATAATTTACTAAAGATCAGAAATGCAGCTAACAATGCATGGATTACTATTGGTGTCAGCATTACTGCATCTAATACTTTTACAGGTGATATTACAGGCAACGTCACAGGAAACGTGACTGGTAATGTCACAGGTGATGTTACTGGTGATCTAACAGGAAATGCAGACACAGCTACAACTTTAGCAACAGCAAGAACAATACAATTATCTGGAGATGTTACTGGTTCTACTTCTTTTGATGGAAGTGGTAACGTAACCATTACAACAACCATATCTTCTGACTCAACAGTTTTAGGCACTGATACGACAGGCGATTATGTGGAAAGCATATCTGGTGGTACTGGTGTCACTATTACAGGTGGAACTGGTGAAGGTTCTACACCTGCTGTTGCAATAGGACAGGCAGTTGCTACAACAGACAACGTAACATTTAACAATGTGACTGCTTCTGGAGAATTTATTGGTGATATAGAAGGTGCTGTCAGATTTGATGCAAAAGCAGATGGTGCATTGAGCAAAGGTGATGTAGTTTGTATTACTGGTGTCACTGGTAATACCCCAACAGTTGCAAAAGCAGATGCAGATGATGCTGCTAAAATGCCTGCTTTTGGTTTAGCTGCTGCAGATGCTAATGATAATGCAGCACTACAAGTTGTCACTTTTGGTAATTTAACTGGACTTGATACATCTGGATTCAGTGTGGGTCAGATTCTATATGTATCAACTACAGCAGGAACACTTACAACAACAGCTCCATCTGGTGAGTCATCACAAATACAGAATATAGGTAAGGTTGTTAGAAGTCATGCATCTGCAGGTATTATCAAAGTTGGTGGTGCAGGCAGGTCTAATGCCACACCTAACCTTAATGATGGCAAAATATTTATTGGTAATGCTTCTAATCAAGCATCTACTGCAACTTTAAATACTGCATTAGTACCAGAAAGCACTAACCTTTATTACACAGATGCAAGATTTGATACAAGATTAGCTACAAAAGACACAGACGATCTAACAGAAGGAACATCATCTTTATATTTTACAAATGAACGTGTTGATGACAGAGTAAATTCATTGTTGACTGCAGGTAGCAATATCACACTGACTTATGATGATTCAGCTAATACATTAACGATTGCAGCAACAGAAGATGATTTATCTAATAACAGCACGTCAGATTTAGCTGAAGGCACAAACCTCTATTACACTGATGCCAGAAGTAGAGCAGCAATATCAGCAGGCGGAGATTTATCTTACAATTCAACCACAGGTGTTATGTCCTTCACTGAAAGGACAGATGCAGAGGTAAGAGGATTAGTGTCAGCATCTGGAGATTTATCTTACAACTCTACAACAGGTGTCTTTAGCTTCACTGAACGTACTGATGCAGAAGTCAGAGGTTTAATATCTGGTAGCACAGGTGTTACTTATAATAACTCAACAGGTGCTATATCTATTGGGCAAGCAGTAGGCACTAGTGATGATGTCACATTTAATGATGTAACAGTTTCTGGTGACTTAACAGTATCTGGAACAACTACAACAGTAAATACAGAAACTATTAATCTTGCAGATAACCAGATTGTTTTAAATTCTAATTTCACTGGTTCATCACCAACAGAAAATGGTGGTATTGAAATTGAACGTGGTACACAAACAAACAAAACTTTAGTCTGGAATGAAACAGACGATAAATGGACTGTAGGTTCTGAAACTTTTGTAGCAGCTACCTTTGAAGGAGCTTTAACAGGAGATGTCACTGGTAATGCAGCTACAGCAACAGCATTAGAAACTGCTAGAACAATCAATGGTACTTCTTTTGATGGTTCAGCAAATATATCTTTTGACAGCGATTCAGTCAGTGAGGGTTCAAGCAATCTCTATCATACAACTGAACGTGTACAAGATGTGGTGGGTGGTCAATTAGTGACCAATGGGTCACATACAGGCATAAGTTTTTCTTATGATGATGCTGTTGATGGAGCTATTGATGCAACTGTTTCATTGTCTGGTTTTAGCACCTCTGATTTATCAGAGGGAACTAATCTCTATTACACAGATGCTAGAAGCAGAGCAGCAATAAGTGCATCTGGTGATTTATCATACAACTCAAGCACAGGCGTAATATCTTTTACAGCATCTGCAGTTCCAGTTAGTTCTGTTAATACACAAACAGGTGCTGTTGTACTGGACTCAGACGATATTGCAGAGGGTTCAAGCAATCTCTATCACACACAGGAACGTGTTGAAGATATTGTGGGTGGCATGGTCACAGGCAATACTGAAACAGGTATCACTGTCACCTATCAAGATGCAGATGGAACTTTAGATTTTGAAGTTGGCACACTTAACCAAGACACTACAGGCAACGCTGCAACTGCTACAGCATTACAAACAGCTAGAACAATACATGGTGTTTCTTTTGATGGGACAGCTAATATTGATTTAAGCGAAGAAGTGCAAGATACAGTAGGTGCAATGTTTACTGGTAATACAGAAACAGGTATTACTGCTACTTATCAAGATGCAGATGGAACAATTGACCTTGTTGTTGGTACTTTAAATCAAGACACCACAGGTAATGCAGCTACAGCAACAGCATTAGAAACTGCAAGGAACTTCAGTATATCTGGAGATATTACAGCTTCTAATGTTTCTTTTGATGGTACAGGCAATGTTGCCTTATCAGCAGACATAGATGCAAACACTGTAGGGATTACTGAATTAAATGTTAGTGATGGTACGAATGGGCAAGCTCTAGTGACTGATGGTTCTGGTAATTTATCATTTTCCACAGTTGCAGTAGATCAAACCTTAACAGTCATTGGCAGAAGTGCTAATGTAGATATTAATATAACTTCTGGAACTCTAGTTGTAGAGGGCAGAGCAGGAAACGTAAACGTAGGAGTATAAAATGGCAGCAAGATTTCCTTTAATTGTAGATTCATCTGGTACACCTGCTATTGAAGAAATAGCAAGTGGTGATGTTCTTGATTTAACTGGATGCCAAGTAAAAGTAGGCAGTGAAGCCACCTTAACAGATGGTGCTACTGTTTCATGGGATGTGGCAACTTCACCAATAGCAAAACTTACATTAGGTGGTAATAGAACATTATCAGCTCCAAGTAATGCTGTTGGCAGTGGTCAATACATATCTTTACTTGTGATTCAAGATGGCACTGGTTCAAGAACATTAACCTTTAATGCAGTCTATGAATTTAAAGACGATACAGCACCTACTCTAACTACTACTGCATCTAAGGGTGATCTATTTACCTTTAGATACAATGGTACTAAATGGTTAGAAGTAGGCAGAAACCAAAACTTAACACTAAGCTAACATGAGTCTATTAGCAGTTGCAGGAGCAAATTCATCAGTAGGTGTTTATGATATTGATAACTCTTTAAAGTTTGAAGCTGATAATAATGAGTATCTTAGTAGAACACCTAGTTCAGCAGGAAATAGAAGAACTTGGACATTAAGTTGTTGGGTAAAAAGGACTGAACTAGCTTCAAGTGCTTCTATGCAGATACTAAGTGCAGGTGATACTTATTTACATTTTGATGGTGATAGATTAAAGGCTAATTTTAGGTCGGCTGGTACAAATTTCTTTTTTGCTACTAACAGAGTATTTAGAGATACCTCTGCTTGGTATCACATAGTTTTACAGTGCGATACAACTCAAGCAACAAATACAGATAGAGCCAAACTTTGGGTGAATGGTGAAGCACAAACAGCTGATTGGTTAGATAGCTATGACAACATGGCTTTAAATTATGAAACTCTTATGAACAGCACTGATGAACACGAGGTAGGTAAATATACTAATGATGAAAGCACTTACGCTGAATTTTTTAATGGCTATATGGCAGAAATGCACTTGGTTGATGGAACTGCATTAACACCTACAGACTTTGGCGAAACCGATAATGATTCAGGTATTTGGAAACCTAAAGAATATACAGGTTCTTATGGAACAAATGGTTTCTATTTAGACTTTGAAGACTCTTCAAGTCTTGGTGCTGATTCAAGTGGAAATGGTAATAACTTTACTCTAAACAACATAGCAGCAGCAGACCAAGCGACTGATACACCTACTAATAATTTTGCTGTTTTAAACACACTTCATAGAATACCTGATACAACAAGAAAAGAAGGTCTTACAACTACTGTTAAAAATAATAATGGTTGGAGAACTATAATTAGCACATTAGGTGTTTCAAGTGGCAAGTGGTATTTTGAACTAAGTGCAGGAAGTGAATACACTATGATTGGAGTTGCAGGTGATGCAGTTTATGGTGGTGGTGGAACATGGGAAAATTATCTTGGTGCACTTACAGGTAGTCTTGGATATTACGGCAACACTGCTACTTTTTTTCAAGATGGTGTTGATAAATCACCTACTAATGTTTCAGGTTTTGTAGCTGATGATATTGTTGGGTTAGCACTTGATGTTGATAATGGCAAAGCATATTTTCATAAAAATGGTACTTACCAAAATTTAGCCAATCCTAATACCAGTACAAATGGTTATACGATAACAGGCGATGCACCTTACTTTTTAGGTTTATCAACTTACCAACAAAGCGATCAATGCGAAGTAAACTTTGGTGGCTATCATGTTTACTCAATCTCATCAGGAAATTCTGACGGAGAATATGGTAACTTTGAATACGCACCACCTTCAGGCTACTATGCCTTATGCACTAAAAATTTAGCGGAGTACGGATAATGGCTTTTACAAACATAGATGACCCATCAGTATATTTTCAGATAGCAACTTATACTGGTACAGGCTCAACACATTCAATTAGCAATGACGGAAACAGTAACTTAAAACCTGATTGGGTTTGGATTAAAAAAAGAAATACTACAGGAAACCATAGTGTTTTTGATTCCACTAGGGGCGCAACCAAAGAATTAGTAACAAATGGAGCAAATGCGGAAGCAACAGACGCACAACTTTTAACACAATTTGATACTGATGGTTTTACAGTAGGAACAAATAGTGGTGTTAATGGTTCAAGTGATACTTTTGTAGGTTGGCAATGGAAAGCTAATGGCGGTACAACCAGTTCTAATACGGATGGAACTATAACTTCTACAGTACAAGCTAACACTACAGCAGGATTTAGTATTGTTTCTTATACAGGTAATGGCGGTACTAATGTAACTGTTGGTCATGGATTATCTTCTACACCTGAAATTATAATTTTAAAAGATAGAGATAATGCATATGATTGGTATGTTTACACCACCAAAGTAGATGGAACTTTAGATTTTGGGCGTCTAAATACAAATGCTGCTTTTTCTGGAAGTGGAGCATCATTACCTACATCTTCTGTATTTTATGTTACAGGAACTGTTGCTAATTCATCGGGCGATGCAAAAATTGCTTATCTCTTTAATTCTGTGCAAGGCTACAGCAAAGTTGGAAGTTATGTCGGTAATGGTGCTGCCAATGGACCATTTGTTCATACAGGTTTTAGACCTGCTTTTCTTTTATTCAAAAGAGTTGAAAACACTAGGTCGTGGGTAATAATAGATAATAAAAGAGATCCTCATAATGTTGCTACTAAAAGACTTTTTCCTGATACTGATGGTGGTGATAATGTATTAGCAGATTTAGTAGATTTAGTAAGTAATGGATTTAAAGTAAGACAGTCTAATGTAATTATAAATAATAGTGGTGAAAAATACATCTACATGGCATTTGCAGAAAATCCATTTGTAACATCAACAGGGATACCAACAACAGCAAGATAATATATAATAGGAATTAATTATGTGGGCATTAGTAGAAAACAACGAAGTAAGCAAGGTTTATAAAAATCCTAAAGCTATAACTATTGGGGATAACCAATATCCGCAAAATATTTTTAATCTATGGTCAAGCGAAGAATTAGAAGCCATAGGTATTTATGAAGTGGTTATAGATAACAGCAACTTAAAAAATAAAGAATATTACATTAACACTAATCAAAGTTTTGCTTTTGCAAACGATACAGTTACCGCTTCTTATGGTACTGCAACTGCAAAAGCATTAGATGATGTTACTGATGATGAGGGTAATGTTACCAGAGGTCTTAAATACAATCACAAAGAAATAATAAACTCACAAGCTGGTGCACTTTTATCAGCGACAGATTGGTACATAATAAGAGAAGCAGATGGTGGCACAGCTTGTCCAGATAACATCAGCACACATAGAACAGCAATCAGAACAAAAGCTAATGAGATGTGTACAGCTATAGATAACGCAGCAGATGTAGATGCACTTGCAGCATTGTATGAGTACACAAACACAGGCACAGAAGAAGAGCCTGTTTATACAAGACCATTAGGTGAGTTTCCAGTTTTAGGAGAGTAAAATGAGTAAAGAACAAAAAACAGAAGATCAAGTAATTAATGTTAATCACAGGTCTTACAAAGAATCAGAATTAAATGATGTGCAAAAGATTTTGTTTAATGAGTTGTTATCTATTGAAGGACAAATAAGAGAGCTGAACACAGCTCTTAATAAACTCTGTAGAGATAAAGACTACAGAATTAATGACTTTGAAAGTCAAAATCAACCAGAGGTAAAAGAAGATGATTGAGATTATTGTTATAGCTAATATCATTATTACAGGTGTCCTTTGTTGGATGCATTTAGAAGATTTTGAGGATTATTGGAAAAGATAATGGCTGCAAGACCCACAGTCTCAAGTGTACACAATCAGCTTCATGCACATGAGGTGCAGTGTCATGAGAGGTGGGTCACAAACTTCAAGCATCTTGAGTCATTACAAAAAGAAGTAACCTTTATCAGAAATTGGATGTTAGGTGGCTTAGGCACACTATCATTGACAATGGTTGGTTACATATTGAGTCAGATATGAAGTTTGGCAAGATCAAAAACGTAATAGGTGCAATAGCACCAACACTTGCAACAGGGCTAGGCAGTCCAATAGCAGGTGCAGCAGCAAGTATGATTGCTGAAGCTCTGGGGTGTTCACCTAATCCAAAAAGCATAGAGCAAGCAATTCAGAAGGCTACCCCAGAACAAATCGTAGAACTCAAAAAAATAGATAAAGACTTTGAGGTCAAGATGAAGGAACTTGATGTTGACTTATATTCAATACAAACAAAAGACATTCAAGATGCCAGAGATAAGTTTGCTAACGACTGGACACCTAAATTTATAGCAGGACTAACTATGTTAGGTTTTGTGGGTTATATCTTTTATATAACTGTGTTCCCAGTTTCAGATGCAGCAGATGACATAGTTATGTTAGCTATAGGTTCTCTGACAGCAGCAAGTGCAACTGTGCTTGCCTACTATTTTGGTTCATCAGATAAGGATAAATAATGTTTATGAAAATGCATGAAGAAGAAGGTCTGGACTTTGATCTTCTCAAGAAACGTCTTGTGGATTTTGAAGGTTTAGTCTTAAAACCTTATCACTGCTCACAAAATTATTTAAGTATAGGTGTAGGCAGAAACTTAGATAGCAATGGCATATCAGAAGAAGAAGCTATGTATCTTCTGGATAATGACATTCACAAAGTAATAGAACAATTGGATAAGCAATGGGAAGTATGGCGAACATTCCCAGATGCAGCAAAGTATGTATGTATAGATGTGGCATTTAATATGGGCATTAATACTTGGATGAGCTTTAGAAAAACTAGAGCTTACATGGAACTGGGCGAGTGGGAAAAAGCAGCAAGCGAAATACTTGATTCAAAATATGCAGAACAGGTTGGTAGAAGAGCAATCTTCAATTCAGAGCAACTTGCATCATGCCAAAAAAGACAAAAGAACAGCTAAATAATGCAATAAGAATTGGCAGCTATGGGGAGCTGCTAGTACAATCCTTCTTGGCAGAACATTGCCAATTTGTCTATCCAACATGCTATGGGCATCCTGCTGATCTAATTGTAGAGATGGGCAATAATTCATTGTTCAAAGTACAAGTCAAATCACGAAACAGAGGAAGAGAAGGGAAGTATGCATTTCCATTGGAAAATCACAGGAATCAAGCAGAGTCACATAGGACTTATCATTGTGACATTCTGTGTTTTGTATTCTTGCCTTCCAAAAGATTCATATTTAAGCCCAACACTACCCAACAGAAGTATTATGTTTTTACAGACAAACACGTTAGTGAGGGGGTTGAACTCACATCATTCCAAGAAACACTTGAAGCTCTTGCAAGCGTACCTACCATAAATCCCTTATTCCCAGAATAATCAGTATATAAATATATTTGCATATTTATATATTTATGATTTAGAATACTCTTATGTTTACTACTAATTTATTTAAGGAGAGAAAAATGATTAGATTACAAAACGCAGACTTGGTTAAAGATCGCCAAGAGAGTGACATGGTGCAACACATTACAGATGTGCTTTTGCATGGTGGTGCTAATGATGCTGACATTCAAGAAATGTTAGATGCAGCTAGTATTGATATGAAGAGAACCCCTAGAGGGTTCTCATTCACCTTAAACTTTGAGTGGGTGAAGTAATGAGTGATTATAGTGGAGCTGTAACAAAATCAGGTTACTATCTGACAACAGGTCAGGAAAACAAGATGTATGTTCTTAGATACAATTGGGAGCAGACATGGTGGATTGGTGACAGAAGTGGTCAAAATCATAGGGACTATCATGTTAGAAACTTGTCAATTGATTACGATAAGGCAGTTGCTAAAGCAAAAGAATATGTTGCTAGACGTAACAAAAATTCTGATACTCAAGAAACTCTTATAATCAATAATCAAACAAGTCTAAATAAGATTGTACAGAGAGATAAGGAAGTCATTGCTGCTGAAAAAGCAAAGAAGGCAGAATGGGAAGCACTGAAGGCTAAGTGGTCAGAGGAAGCTCTTGAAAGAACTGCAAGAAAAAACAATAACTTTGTTTATGCATGTTGGGCAAACTACATGGCTAGGTCTTGCAAAAGTTTTGACACCTTACAGAATGGTCAGCTTGATACTGAAAATAGAATAACCATGACAGGTACTATTAAGACTATTAAGGAATATGAAAACAACTTTTCTTACTATGAGAGTTATGTATATAAATCTGTTATTGAGCTAGATACAGGTCATAGAGTTTTTGGTTCTGTACCTACTTACAAATGCTCAAAACGTAATTGCAAGATTAGGTTGCAAGAAGGTGAAAGAGTTACCTTTGATGCTAAGTTAGAAAAGCCAGAAGATTTTGATGGTACTTTTTATTACTACAAAAGACCAACAAAAGTTCAACCATTAGACATAAGAGAGGTGGCGTAATGTATCAAGTAATTCAATATGTTCCAGATGCAGCAGGCAACATTAGCAAAGACAGCTATGTTGTCTGCTTCAAAACTAATGATGAAGAAAAGGCGAAGGCGAAGCTCAAGCGTAATCTTGAAGCAGGCTTCAGATCACAAATTAAGGTAGTGAGGTAATTATGGGTAATATTCCAGACGTAATGATATTAGTGCTAGTAGGAGCTTTCCTACTAGCTGTTAGTTTTTATTTGGATAAGTAATGGCAGAAGGTAAATTAACTAGGGATGATGTGCTAACTGCTTCTATAGTTGCTAACGCAATGGGCAAGGGCAAATATAAAAGCAGGCAGGCACAGCTTAAAGAAAACATTAAAGCTAAGAATGGTGAGAACATTAGATTTGATCAGAACTTAGCTATGAAGCTAGGTGACTTCTTAGAAGAAGGCATTATCAACTTTGCATGCAACCAGATTGGCTTGACTAATGTGGTCACAGAATTTGGCAAGAAGTTTGAGCATCCATTCTATCCTGTAGAGTGTTCATTGGATGGCATGGCAGATGCTAAAGAGCTAACGATAGTTCCAGATGAAGCAAAGGGCATGCATTGTCCAGAAGCAGATGAGGTATTTATCAACAACACAGGCATCATTGAATGTAAGCTGACTAAAGATTATCCAGACCATTCTCAAGAAACTCTGGACTGGAGAGGTTGGCTACAGCTCAAGACACAGGTGGAGTGTGCTAATACTAACTGGGGTGTCTTGATCATTTTCTATCAAAGTTCTTATGAGCTGCATTATTACTTTTATCAACGTGATATGCAGTTTGGTAATGAACTTAAAGAGCTTGCTGAAGAGTGGCAAGAACGTATAAAAACTGAATCATACTTTGACCCAGAAACATCTGATGATGCATGGCTAAAATATGATGAAGCGATACCAGAGGAAGTGGCAGAGCTAGACCCAAAAGCTATAGACATACTTGCACAGATAGAAAACCTAGATGAGAACATTAAGCTCATGGGCAAACAAAAAGATCAGTTGCAAACACAGATTATGGACATGATGGGTAATGCTGAACAAGCAGTAGTGGGTGATTATCATGTGAACTGGGGAATGATCAATTACAAGGCTCAACCAGAGAAGGTTGTTCCTGCTAAAGAAGCATACAGTGTTAGGCGTAAGTCTATCAGGATTAAACAGGTAGGGTAGGAAGCATAAGGGAGTATGAACTGGAGAGTTTTTGCAACCTACCCTTTTTTAATTATAATTAACTTGGAGAGTTAAATCATGGAAGAAGAAAAAACATTCAAAGATTTCAATGACCCCTTGACAGAACGAGCAGGTAAAGAAGCTGTCTGGGTGGACAAAGAAGTTCATCAATTACTTTGGGAATACAAAGTCAAGCATGGCAAGAAAAGCATAGGTGAAGTGGCAGGCTACTTTATCAAGCTAGGTATTATTGATGCTATTAGGTCTAATAATGATTAGTTCAACATCTACAGCAGAAACTAAAGGATGGTTAGACCCAAAAAAGCACACAGGTCTTAGTGAATGGCACAGGCAAAGATACGAAGCACATCAAAGAAGATTACGAGATGTACAGTTGCGAAGAACTGTCAAACAAAGAACTTATAGAGGTATTGCATACACAGAAGCTACTTACTTTGATCATGATTACAAAAACAAAGTTAGGCAAACATATTTAGCTAATGATAATAAGGTCATGACTGATAATAGAGAAGCAACAGTCTTACATGAAATACATTGTTTATTTGCAACTAAGGATGGAATAGAAGCAGCAATAGATTCTTATTTGGAGTTAGATGATGAGTAAGAAGAAGTTGTCATTTAGAGATTGGTGTAAGCAAATTATCTACCGCAATACAGATAAGTATGGTGAAACGATTGTGACCATAGCTTACAAAGATGGCACTAAAGAGAAGCATTACAATGATGGGTCTTTTACTAGAGAAGCTAGTAAGTACACATTAGAAGAGCTTAAAGATATGTTTGAAACAGAAACAGGCAACTCATGGTAAACGCAAGAAACAAAGGAGCTGCATTTGAGAGAGCTATTGTTAAAAAGATAAATGACTATCTGGAAACTACAGGCTCAGATGATCGTGTCAGAAGAAACCTAGATCAATATCAGAAGAAGGGTCTAGCTGACATCTATTGGGGTAGGTTAGCGATTGAGTGCAAGGCATATAAAGGCAATGGCAATCACTTCATGCAAGAGAGATGGTGGAAGCAGGCATGTGAAGCAGCAGGTGATCTATTTATTCCTGTGCTGATTTACAAATACAACAATACAAAACCAAAAGTGGTCATGCCTGCTCATGTAATGATTAAGGACTTACCTAAAAAGAATGAAGCAGTAATGATTGGATACTTATCTGATATCTGCAAGAAAATTGATGTAATATTAAACAATGTACATCATGTATGACGAAGGCTTTGAGAATTTTTGCCAGATGAGGTATCAAAACTATTGTCTGGTATGTGAGATGATGGGTATCACTGAATATGGTACTTATCATGAATTTAAGGTTTCTAACATTGAGATGTTAGAAGATTTATATAACCGCAGCGAAGAGAGAAAGCTGCATTAATATAGGAGTATGAAATGAGTGAAGATTTTTTCACAGAAGAAGCGAGTTCAAGTGATAATCCACAGGACTTATTTTTAAAACACTTAGCTAAAGAGAAGGCATGGTACATTGGAGAAGATGTTGTTGATCTTAGCTATATCATCTTAGACCCAGAAACAATTAAAACAGGCATAGGCAGATATGCAGGTGGTTATGAGTTTGAGTGGGCAGAACACAAAGGTGGTAAAAGAGTTAAGCCAGATGAAACATGGAAGGATGCCTTTAGTGTCTGGGTGTTTGTGCATGGGCATGATAAGCCTGTGTTATGGGAACGCATGTCATGGGGTGAAGTAAAAGCCTTCAGAGATATGTGTCCTAGTTTTTGGCATGGTGCTAATAAAGAAGCACCTGCATTACCAGTTTTTAAATATTCAGGCTCTAAAACCATTAAGTTTGAATCAGGATTTAGCTCTGCAATTCCAGAGTTTGAGTTTCAAGGTTATAAGCCAAGACCAGAAGGTTTTGTTATTCCAGAATGGGCAAATATGGATGTGCCTGTTGCTGCAGAAATAGAGCAAGAAGCAAAAGCAGAATTAAAACAAGACGATATCCCATTCTAAATGACTAACGAGGAATGGGCATCTATTGCTAGAGCAGTAGGTCTTGAACTGTTAGGCGAACCAAAACAAGAATCCTCTACAGAGATTAGATGGGGAAACAAAGGAAGTGTTTGTCTAAACAAAGAGACTGGGCAGTTCTATGACTTTGAAGCTGATAAAGGTTTTGGAGTGCATGGACTTCTGGTTGAACATAATCAAGACATTGCTGCTGTGCTTAAAAGATTTGGTTTCAGTGGTGGGGTAGATTCTCTTAAAAATGTAGTAAACATACGTTCCCCTAAAACTACCCCACTGTTGTCCAGAGATGAGATGGCGAAGCTCTGGAAGGAAGCAGAGATCAAAATCAAATATGCAGACAACTTTATCGTTTTACGCTTTCCAGAGGGTCACAACAGAAGCTATCAGAAATATGCTCCTTACTGTAAACAGAGTGATGGCTTCTGGGTCTGCAAAAGACCTTCTGGAGAGCTACCCCTATACTTAACACCAAAACGTTCTGAAACAGAGCCTGTGTTGCTTGTAGAGGGTGAAAAAGCAGCAGTGGCAAGTGAGCAAATTTATCAGCATCAAGTAGCTTGCCATCATGGGGGTTGTAAAGGGTGGCAAAAGACTGATTGGTCACCTCTGTATGGCAGGGAAGTGCTTATATTCCCAGATAATGATGAAGCAGGTTTTGGCTTTGCAGATGACATCTCAAGGCACTTACAGAAGCATGGGTCATTGGTCAGCGTATGCAAACCACCAGAAGGCTTGCAAGAAAAAGAAGATATGCACGAAGCAGTAGAACGTGGGTTGTTTGCAGATCATGCAGACCTTGTGGATTACATTAAGAACAATCCTATGCATAGACCTGCAGGCACACTTTACTTTGAACGTGCAGATCAGGTGTTAGGTCAGATTACAGAGCCAGAGTGGTTGATTAAGGACATCTTTGAACGTGAAAGTTTAGTTGCAATATTTGGTAAGCCAAAAGAGGGCAAGTCTTTTGTTGCATTAGATATGGCAGTTGCGATAGCTAGAGGTGCAGAATACTTTGGTCATGAAGCTACAAAAGCACCTGTGGTCATGCTTGTGGGTGAAGGTAAGCGTGGAACTGTCAGAAGATTAAGTGCATTAGAACAAGTGGGCAGAAGTCTAATAGATGCACCACTGTATTTATCTAATAGGGGTACAAGAATTCTTGATGAAGATGAGTATCAAAAGCTCATAGATGAGCTAGATATTATCTGTGCAAGAGAAGGTGAGATTGGATGCATTATTGTTGATACTTTGAATAGAAACTTTGGAGCAGGCTCAGAGAACAGCACAGAGGACATGACAATGTTTATCAGTAGGTTAGATAACATAATTCATAAATATAAAGCCTGTGTAGTCATAGTGCATCACACAGGACATAACGCTTCTGGAAGGCAAAGAGGTAGTTCAGTCTTGGGTGCATCAATGGACTATGAATTTCAGGTAGCTAGAGAAGATATAGGTGGTGATATGTACGTCACCTTGAGCCAAACATTAAACAAGGATGGTCAGGGCATGGCTAATCTTGACTTTAAGTTTAATGAGGTGGATTTACTAGGCTATAACATGACATCTGGATATCTAGACATTGTGACTGATAAACCAAAAGGCAATATCAAGATGAGGTCAACACATGCAGAAGTTGATAGAGCTTTAAGACAATTAGCACTAGAAAAGCAGTCAGCAGAAGGTGGTAATCTAGAGGACTACTGGTTTAATGTTGGTGATCTATTTGGTGTTTGTAAAACAAAAGCAGGTAATGCAATGAAGCGACCCAATATAGATCAATATACAAAAGAGATGGTGGAATTAGATATCGTTAATCATGATGCAAATAATAATTTGTTTCAGGCTAATGAATACAGAAATAAGGTGGAGTTTAGTGGTCTATATAAGTGATTTTATGAGTGTATGTAAAAGTGTATGTAAGTGTATGTTTTTATATGTAAAATCACTAAATTTGTGTATGTATGTATATGTATTTCTTAGAAATACATACAACATACATGCAAATGATTACATACAAAATTTACATACATGAGTAGAGCAAAAGAAAAGAAATTTAGTCCTGTTGTGACAAAGAAATTGCAGGAGCTAAATCAACACATAAAAGCAGTCAGAACTGAATGGGGTGATATGACTAGAATCAATGATCTGATTTCTACTGAAACATCTTTAAAATTTAAAAAGGCAACCAAGCTGTACAAGTTGGCTTTAGCAAAAAGAGATGATCAGGAAATGAACCAGATGATAGAAATGATGTATAGAGCTTATGATGCATTGGTCAATGAGTTAGAAGAATTTGGATATAAACCAGTTGAGCCACATATGAGATGTTTTGATTGGAATGGTGAAATTTGGTATGTGACAGATATGGACTACCAGATGCCAAGAGCAAAACTAATTGCGAAACATAAGGATGCTAACTTTATCAGCATAGAAGAGTTATTGAGATCAGTACCAAAAGAACTAATGGATATGAGAATTCTTATAGCTAAACAGTTTGAGGGGAGTAAATTTGAAAAGGTAGAAATTAATAATGAGTAAAGGCTCACAAAGAAGACCAGAAGATAAAAAGAAAATAGATCAGAACTGGGATAAGATTTTTAAAGGAGATAAGGATGCCAATAAAACTAAAGCCAAGTCAAACAGTTAGAGATAAGAAAACAGGTAAGCTGCTTACAGAGCATTACTACATTAAGAACATTAACGATCTGGAACTAATTAAGATTGTTAACAATGAAAGCACTAAACCTAAAGTAAGACAGAAGGTCAGAAACGAAATAGCAAGGAGAAAAAAATGAATCCATATATAGTTCCAAGCCCTGCTTTAATTAGTTTTAGTGGTGGTAGAACTTCAGCGTACATGCTTAAAAAAATTTTAGATGCACATGATGGCTCTATACCAAATGATTATCATGTAGTTTTTGCAAACACAGGTAAAGAAGTAGAAGAAACCTATGAATTTATACAAAAAGTTTCAGATCGTTGGGATATACCAATAACTTGGTTAGAGTTAGAAATATATGAAGAAAAACCTATTTATAGAAATAAACTTGTTAATTTTGAAACTGCAAGTAGAAATGGAGAGCCTTTTAAACAATTAATAAAAAGAAAAAATATGCTACCCAATCCTGTTATGCGTATCTGTACAGCAGAATTAAAAATGGCAGTAATTAATAGACACATGAGATCATTTGGTTATAAGGAGTGGTCAAATGTAGTTGGTTTAAGATATGACGAACCAAGAAGAGTTGCTAATCAGAGAAGGGCTAATCAAACAGGCAAAAATAAATGGTTTAACTATGCACCATTGTTTGATGATAAAAAAACTGTAAATGATGTTGCTGAATTTTGGAAAAAAAGCAATTTTGATTTAAAGCTACCCAATCATGGTGGCAAAACTTTAGTGGGAAATTGTGATTTATGTTTTCTAAAAGGTACACAAACTAAAGTGCAAATTATTAAAGAAAAGCCAGAATTAGCTAAATGGTGGATTGATATGGAAGATTTAATTGCAGTTAAAAAAAAATCAGATGGCTCTAATTATAAAGCTACTTTTCAATCAAAAATATCCTATATAGATTTATTAGAATTGTCACAGCAAAACAAAATAGATTTGTTAGATGATGATGGTAGGAGTTGTTTCTGTCATGATTGAAGATATAAAAAATAAAACAAGAATTATAAAAGAAATTAATGAAGAGCTTTATTGGTTGCAAAAAATGAATGATCTAATAAAGGAAAGACTACAAATTTGTAAAAATAAATCTATAGAATTAAAAAGGAGTAAGCAGAATGAGCATTGATTACATCAATCATCCACCACATTATAACAATCAAGGCGTAGAGTGCATTGATTACATTGAGCAACAGTTAGGCTCTAACTTTCCATCTTACCTAGAAGGCACTATCATTAAGTACATACACAGACACAAATACAAAGATGCAAACATACAGGACTTAGAAAAAGCACAATGGTATTTGAATAAGTTAATAAATTACTACAAGGATTTATGAAAAAAGATATAAGCAAAGAATGGTTGAGGACACAGATAGAAAAAGGCAAGTCATCATTAGATGTGGCTAATACGTTAGACATTAGCAAGTCTAGTGTGCTGAAAATAGCTCAAGAACTTGGAATAAAGTTTAAAGGTAAGAGCCATTGGAGAAAGTCATGAAGATATCTGTTAAAGACAATCTCAAGGAAGTGCAGAAGTGGTCAACAAACATACAAAGAAAACAAATACCTTTTGCAACTGCAATGGCAATCAACAAGACACTTGGAATAGGTAAAGCAAATAGAATGAAGGGTCTTGATAGAGCTATGGGTGTCCAGATGAATAAGAAGCTAGATAGACCTATGCCAAGAACTACTAAGGCTTTTTACAGAATAGCAGCAACAAAGAAAAGACAGGAAGGCACATTGGGTTTTGTTGATTGGGCAAATAAGTTTATGCAACGTCTTGTTCATGGTGCTGAACGTAGCGAGAGCAACATAGGTGTGCCATACACAAAGGAAGCAAGACTAAATAAGTTTGGTAATATCGCAGGCAGAAGAACAGGACTTGTTAAAAAGAAGAATCAATTTATAGGAAACATCAAAGGCATTGATGGTGTATGGGAAAGGCACAAAGATAGGACAGTCAAGCTGCTTGTTGGATTCAAAGATAGTGTTAGTTATAAAGCTATGTTTCCCTTCTACAAAATAGCAGAGAAATATGCAGCAGCTAACTTTGATAAGAACTTTGCAGAAACATTTACTAAGGCAATGAAGAGTGCAAAACGATAGGTTCTTTCTAGGCAAGCCATGTGAGGTATTCGCAAC
>Ga0213864_10000109_pt1 | contig 33688 bp, 32 predicted proteins | sample PICome_5_FD_160078 | JGI IMG/M metagenome (GOLD analysis project Ga0213864, IMG submission 160078) | Coastal seawater microbial communities near Pivers Island, North Carolina, United States - PICO247 | ecosystem: Environmental > Aquatic > Marine > Coastal | place: USA: North Carolina... | reverse complement strand
TTGAACGGGCATACTGACATTATTAACAAAATCAAACACTTGATCACAAATTCTGACTATTTCATCATTATTTTCAGATGTAAATTTTTCCCAATTTTTAGCTTTTACAGGTTTTAAAATCCAATTATGATTAATTTCATTACCAACCCAACTGTTGATAAAATCTTTTCTATTCACACCTGAATTTTCAGCTAGTCTTAATAATGACCCTTCAACATTTGTAATTTGTCTATTTAGACCATACATCTGGTCTATTAATTCTTCTTGTCTATTATTATTTAAATAGATTTTTTCCATTTGCTCAATCAAGAGTATTCTTAACTCAGAGAGTCTATTCTCGGATCTTAGAACGAGAGGTTCGCCTTTTCTTAATCTAGCAATTCTTCTTTCACTAAGAGTTAAAATTTCTTTAAAAGTAGCAGCGACTTGATCAATGATAGATAAAATTTGATCTTTTATTTCTGTTTCCATAGCAACGAGGGAAAGATTAATTTCTTCATCTTCAGAGTTGCTTTCTGAATCATCTTCGTTTTCGTCATCAGACTCCTCATCATCAGACGTCTCATCATCAATTTCTTTATCATTAGTCTCATCTAAAGAATTTTTAGAATTAGTTTTTAAAACGACATTTAAGTCATCGAATTTTATTTTATTAATATTATCATTAGCAATGTCTGGCTCATTAGCTCCACCATTAATACGGGCGTATGTGGTTTCTAGATCTATAATATCTCTAAGTAACATTGTACCATCATCTACCTCATCTCTCCACTTTAAGAAGGCTCTCATAGCAAGAGGTGATTCATAAATTCCACCAATCATTAATTCTTTTCCAGCTTCGATCCTTTTTGCAATAGAGATTTCACCTTCTCTTGATAATAACTCTACAGACCCCATTTCCTTAAGATACATTCTTACAGGATCATCAGATCTGGCACCCTCATCATCACTTAAATTTCCAGCGTTTTTGTCTTCTACCTCATCATTCGATGACTCATCTTGTTGATCAATTATATTTAAACCCATGTCATTTATAGCTGAATGAATATCTTCTATTTGTTCAGAGGAATATTCCCCTGGAGGCAGTGCCGAGTTTAGTTCATCTAGAGTTACAAAACCATTTGCCTTACCCTTTTTGATAAGAGATTTGATTGCTGAATTATTAAGATCAAGAACCGGACTATCATTGCCAGATTTACTTTTAGTTTTTTTATTTTCAGTATTTGCCAGCATATTAACTCTCACTTAAAAAATTTATTTTCACTCGATATATTATTTTATAACTATTAAGGCTATAATTTTTTTGAAGTAACCAAACCTAAGAGTTCTTCAAAAACATCAGATAAATAATCATAATCATTATTGAGGTTTAGCCTTGTAGAATAATTAGTATTTAAAACCTTTTTTATTAGAATAGCGAAACCTTCATTGATTAGAATATCTTGCAAATTTTGAGCCTTTATAACGGATTGTTTACTTGCATGCAAAAGAATTGCTTCTTTAAGATCATTTAATTCCTTATTTTCAAAGGTTAACAAAGATAATTTTTCATCAAATTTAGAACATAATTTAGGATATTCTAACATCATATAAATAATCGCTCCAATTTTTATTTCAACTCCAATCTTTGGAAGAATTTTATTTTGAGTGGTATATTGATAGCCTGATTTTTTTGGGAATTTTATTTTTGAATAACCTCTTGTTTTATCTCTAAAGATTTTTATTCTTTTTTCAATTTCGTCCTTATAAGCTAATTTTATATTGATATCTTCAATCTGGTTTACTTTATTCCTTAAATAACTCCAAAAAAGAGCCTTTGTTTCTGGTTCGTTTTCTCTAATAATTTTTATACCTTGTAACCAAATCATATCTATCATACTAACTGCTTTATCTAACAGTTTTTCAAATTCATTAACCCCATTTTCATTAATAAACTCCTCAGGGTCTAAATTACCTGGTAGAAAAACAAATTTAAGTTTTTTATTAAATTTTAATTTAGGTAGATATTTCTCATAGATTTTAAGTGTCGCGTTTTTTCCTGCAACATCTCCATCAAAGACTAAATAAGCTTCATCTGTGAGATTAAATATTTTATCAATTTGTTCATCAGTTAGGGCTGTTCCAAGTGATGCTAAAGCAGGGTAGCCATATTTATGCAATGATATTACATCCATATAGCCTTCACAAATTATTAACCTCTTTTTATTTAGTAATTTTTTGGCATTTGTTACACCAAATAACTGTTTACCTTTTTGAAATAATAAAGTTTCAGGAGAATTAATATATTTTGGGTTACCTTTTTCTAATACCCTGCCGCCAAATGCTATGACTTTGTTTGTATTATCTAAAATTGGTATCATAATTCTTTGTTGAAAATAAAAAACTAGTTCTTTTTTATAATTCTGTTTTGCTAAACCAACCTCAATTATTTCATCTAAAGAAAAACCTTCGTTGATCAAACATTTAACTAAGTATTGATTAGACTTTAAATTACCTGCATAGCCAATCATGAAATCTTTTATGATAGTTTCGTCGATACCACGAAAATGAAGATAATTTCTTGCATTTTCTCCTAGCGGAGCATTTAAATTTTGAACGTATGAATCAGAGATGCGTTTAATAAGATTAATACTGTGTTTTAATTTTGGGTTTATAGTGAAATTGTAGTTAGTATTTTTTAAACCAGCTTCCTCTGCTAATTTTTTCAATGCTTCAAGAAAAGTTTTATTTTCCATTTCCATTACATAATCAAAAATATCGCCGTGTTTTCCACATCCAAAACAATGATAAAATCCTTTATCATCAGAAATGTTGAATGAAGGGGTTTTTTCCTTGTGAAATGGACATAGAGCAACAAAATTGGACTTGTCTCGTCTTTTCAGAGATAGATTTCTACCTGCCAAATGAGAAAGTTTGATCGAGTTTTTAATTTCTTCTTTTAAATCCATCTTAAATTAATCAAAACTAATTATTAATTAAATTTCTGAAAGTTTTTCTTTTATTAATTTACTAGCGACGCCCAAGTCGATTCTACCTTCATATTTTTCTTTAATTAATTTTATAACATCGCCTATATTTTTAATAGAACTAGCTCCAGAAGATTTTATTAATTCATTTATAATTGTTTCAATTTCTTGCAATGATAATTGGTCCGGCAAAAAATTTGAGATTATCTCAATTTCACTCTCTTCTTTTTTAACCAAATCTTCTCTATTCCCACTCAAATACATGTCAATAGATGCTTTTCTTTGCTTTATCATAGTTTGAAGAACGGAAATGATCTCTTGATCAATAATCTCACCTTTTCCGTTTCCTTTTGCAATGATATCCTTATCTTTAATTGATGCCTTAATTAACCTTAGTGTGTTTACTAAATTAGTATTTTTGTTAATCATAGCATCTTTCAATTGATTTGTTATTTCTTCTCTAATACTCATTTTTTTCCTTATATTTTAATTGAAGAATAAATTAAATTTTATATCCCAGAAAACAAAAACTTAAAAATCAAATTAATTATCTTAAAATTTATTGACGAATTTTATAATACAATCTATGAACCTTTTTAATGAAAAAAACTATTTACCATAATTTTTTTTTAATCCCTAAAATTACTAAAATTTTCATATTTCATCTTCTTTAAGTTTTTGATTGGAATTAAGGCGTGTAATGAAAAAGACAAATTTTAAAAAGAAAGAGCTTAAAAATGCTTACATACCTTTTAATATAGATGAAATTGATAAAGAAATAACGTCAGATAGTATACTAATTTTAGACGATGGGACTTACTTTATAGGGAAATCCTTTGGATCAAAAAAAACAAGTATTGGTGAGATTTGTTTTAATACTTCAATGACAGGTTATCAAGAAATTATAACCGACCCCTCATATGCTGGGCAAATTATATCTTTTACTTTTCCTCATATTGGAAATATAGGAACCAATAATTTTGACAATGAAGGTCAAACAAAATCGATTGCTGGTATTGTAGCTAGACAAACTCCCACCAATCCCTCAAATTGGAGGTCAGAGCAAGCATTTGATGACTGGCTAAAATTAAATGATATATCCGGCATTGCAAGAATAGACACAAGGATGCTTACAAAAATAATTCGTAAATATAAAAGTTGTAATGCTTTGATAGCTTACAATGAGTTAGGTAAGTTTAATATTGAAGAGCTTACGAGTAAATTAAAAAATTATCCTAAAATGGATGGGTTAAACCTATCATCATCCGTGACCACTGAGAATAATTATAATTTTAATGAAAGACCTCATAAGTTAATTTCTTCTAATAAAGATATCATTGGCAAATTCAAACCTAGGATAGTGGTAATTGATTTTGGTGTTAAAATGAACATTCTCAGGCATCTTGTTAACCTCGATGCAGAAGTGACGGTCTTATCTGAAAATGCAACAATAGAAGATATAAAAAAAATTAAACCACATGGTATTTTCCTTTCAAATGGTCCTGGCGATCCTTCTGCTACTGAAAAAAAATGTAAAGGTCTACTCCAAGCTATTATTAGCTTTAAGATACCAGTTTTTGGTATTTGTATTGGTCATCAATTGATAGGTCTTTCATTTGGGGCTAAAACTAGTAAAATGTCTCAAGGACATCGTGGCGCAAATCACCCTGTTAAAAACTTATCAAATAATAAAGTTGAAATAACAAGCCAAAACCACGGCTATCAAATAGATAAAGCAACACTTCCTTCCTGTTTTGAAATTACACATATTTCTTTATTTGATAATTCTATAGAGGGACTTAAACATAAATCGCTACCAATTTTTTCTGTACAGTATCATCCAGAAGCATCACCAGGTCCAACAGAATCATCATATTTGTTTCAAGAATTCTTAAATTTAATAGAAGTATCCCAAAATGCCAAAACGAAATGATATAAATTCAGTTCTTATTATTGGAGCTGGCCCTATTGTAATTGGTCAAGCCTGTGAGTTTGACTACTCAGGAGCTCAGGCATGCAAAGCCTTAAAAGAAGAAGGTATCAGAGTAATTTTAATCAACTCTAATCCAGCAACTATCATGACAGATCCAATGATGGCTGATGCAACTTATATTGAACCCATTGAAAAAAATACGATTGAAAAGATTATAGAAATCGAAAAACCTGATGCAATTCTTCCAACAATGGGCGGTCAAACTGCCTTAAACGCTACTTTAGAGTTGTTCAGTGCAGGTATACTAAAAAAACATAATATTGAAATTATAGGAGCCAAACCAGAATCTATAAATAAGGCAGAAGATAGAGAACTTTTTAAACAAAGTATGACAAAAATTGGACTAGAGTCAGCCAGAGCAAAAATAGCTAAGAATATTGAGGAGGCTGAATTAGCTCTAGATTGGGTAGGTTTGCCTGCTATTATAAGGCCCTCTTTTACCTTAGGTGGAGAAGGAGGAGGAATAGCCTATAATAAGGAAGAATTTTTAAATATCGTTTTAAACGGGTTAAAGTTATCCCCAACCTCGGAAGTGCTTATTGAAGAATCACTCCTTGGATGGAAAGAATATGAGATGGAAGTTGTTAGGGACCAATCTGACAATTGTATAATAATTTGTTCAATTGAAAACGTTGACCCTATGGGGGTGCATACAGGCGATTCTATAACAGTTGCTCCTGCCTTAACTCTTACCGATAAAGAGTACCAAAGAATGAGAAATGCTAGTATTGCGGTTCTTAGAGAAATTGGAGTAGATACTGGAGGATCAAATGTACAATTTGCAGTAAACCCTACTGATGGAAGATTAATTGTTATAGAAATGAATCCTAGAGTTAGTAGATCCTCAGCACTTGCTTCAAAAGCAACAGGGTTTCCAATAGCTAAAATTGCAGCTAAACTAGCAATAGGATACACTCTAGATGAATTAAAAAATGATATAACAAAATCTACCCCAGCTAGCTTTGAACCAACTATTGATTATATAGTAACCAAAATACCTAGGTTCACATTCGAAAAATTCCCTGGAAGCGAAAATTATCTGACAACTTCAATGAAATCCGTTGGAGAAGCAATGGCAATTGGAAGATCATTTCAAGAATCACTTCAAAAAGCACTCCGTTCATTAGAGATAGGTCTTTCAGGATTAAATGATGCTTCAAATCTAACTGAAGTAGACATGTTTAATAATAAGGATAAAATGTCAGGCTGGTTGGGTGAACAAGTACCGGAACGTGTTTTAAGAATTGCAACAGCACTAAGAAATAATATAACAGTAGATGAAATTTCAAGAATTACTGGATGGGACGATTGGTTTTTACAACAAATATCAGGTATTATTAAAGTTGAAGAAAAAATCAAAAGCCAAAAATCATCAATAAACTCAAATTTTTTAAGAAATATTAAATCTATGGGTTTTTCTGATAAGCGCATATCAGAATTAACGGGTTTAAGTCCCCAACAAATTAATGACTTAAGATATCAATATAAAATTTTTCCGTCCTATAAAAGAGTTGATACATGTGCCGCTGAATTTTATTCAGAAACAGCTTATTTATACAGTACCTATGAACAAGATGAAAATAATGAATGTGAAGTTTACCCATCACATAAAAAAAAGGTGATTATCCTTGGAGGCGGACCAAATAGGATTGGGCAGGGTATAGAATTTGATTACTGTTGTGTTCACGCAGCTTATAGCCTCTCTGAAGCAGGCTACGAAACAATAATGGTAAATTGTAATCCTGAGACTGTGTCAACAGATTATGATACCTCAGATAAATTGTATTTTGAGCCACTTACGCATGAAGATGTTTTATCTATTATAAATAAAGAAAATGAAAATGGAGAAGTTTTAGGAGCTATTGTTCAACTAGGTGGCCAGACTCCTCTGAAAATTTCAGAAAGTTTAAGTAAAGCTGGTATAAACATACTCGGAACTTCAGTAGATGCTATAGATTTAGCAGAAGATCGGGAAAGATTCAAAGAATTACTTCAAAGACTTAACTTAAAACAACCAGAAAATGGAATAGCTAGCAGCAAAAATGAGGCCATTAAAATTACTAAAAAAATAGGTTTTCCAGTTGTTATAAGACCAAGCTATGTACTTGGAGGAAGAGCTATGGAGATCGTTCATAATGAAGAACAACTTCATAAATATATTAATGAAGCCGTAAGTGTTTCTGGTGATAGCCCAGTTCTTATTGATAGTTTTCTTAGAAATGCAATTGAAGTAGACGTAGATGCAATATCAGATGGGGTTGATACATTTATAGCTGGGATCATGGAACATATTGAAGAAGCAGGCATTCATTCAGGAGATTCGGCATGCGCATTACCACCTCAAACACTAAAAGATAGTATAATCAACAATATTATTACCTATACTAAAAAACTTGCAAAAGAATTAAATGTTATTGGCTTCATTAATATACAATTTGCAATTCAAGACGAAAATATTTTTGTTTTAGAAGTAAATCCTAGAGGAAGTAGAACTATACCATTCGTTGCCAAATCTATTGGAATACCTCTTGTTAAGATAGCCTCTTTAATAATGACAGGTAAAAAATTGTCAGATTTTCAACTTAACAATTCTAAAATGAATCATATATCAGTAAAAGAGGCAGTTTTTCCATTTGCAAGATTTCCAGGAACCGATGTTATTCTTGGCCCAGAGATGAAATCAACTGGAGAAGTTATGGGTATTGGGTCAACCTTTGGTGAAGCTTTTGCTAAAAGCCAATTAGGTGCAAGTGTGAACTTACCCTTAAATGGTCAGGTTTTTATATCTATAAAAGATGATGACAAAATCAATATTATTCCAATAGCTAAAAACTTCTTTGATCTAGGATTTACCATTTGCGCTACTTATGGGACAGCTAAAGCCTTAAATGATAATAATATTAAAACTAAATACATTAAGAAAGTCATCGAAGGGAGACCAAATGCTGTTGATGCAATGTTATCAAAAGAAATTCAAATTGTTATTAACACTGCTGCTGGAAGTAATTCAATTAAAGATAGTTTTTCTCTGAGACAAACAGCTCTTTTAAATAAAATTCCATACTATACCACCCTCCAAGGCGCCAACGCAGCCAGCATGGCTATAAAAGCTATGAAAAACAAGAAATTGGATGTTAAATCGCTTCAATCATATTTTGAATAAATTATTTAAATATACTATATTTTAGTTAGATTTAATATTTGAAAGCAAGGATATGGAGAAAATACCTTTTACATTGTCTGGTCTTGAATTAGTAAAGTTGGAATTAAATAACTTAAAAAAAAATGATCGCCCACAAATAATACAAGCTATAGCTTCAGCTAGAGAACATGGTGACCTTAAAGAAAATGCAGAATATCATGCGGCTAAAGAAAAACAAGCTTTTGTGGAGGGAAGAATTACAGAGCTTGAAGATGTAATTAGCAGATCCGAAGTAATTGATTTAAGCAAACTTAATGGTGATAAAATAACTTTTGGTGCAGAAGTTAAAATTTTAGATGAAGATACTGACCAAGAGACTGTCTACCGCATAGTAGGACCATATGAGGCTAATTTAGAATCTGGGCTAATATCAATAGCTTCACCTATAGCTAGAGCTTTAATTGGTAAAGAAGAAGGTATGTCTGTCGAGGTCAGAACACCTAGCGGAATTAAAAATTATGAAATATTATCTATTACAATACCTAAATAGTTTTTAAAGAGGTACGCCTGGTAAACTTTTTGTGCTTCTAATATTAAGTGACGTTTTTACGTTACTAACTTTTGGAGCTTGAGTTAGGTTCTGTGTTAAAAATTTTTGAAAATGATCCCAATCTTTAGCCACAATTTTAAGAAGAAAGTCTATTTCACCAATTAACATATGACACTCTCTTACTTCTGGAAATAGTGAAATATATTTTTCAAATGTTTGAAGATCACTTTCAGCCTGACTTTCTAAACCTACATAGGCAAAAACTGTTACTTTAAAGCCCAAAAGTTCTGGATTTAGAATTGCATTATAACCACGTATAAAACCCTTTTCTTCAAGAGATTTTACACGTCTTAAACAAGATGGTGGCGAAATATCAACAATACTTGCTAAATCAACATTACTTATTTTACCATCATTTTGTAATTCATTTAATATTTTAAGGTCTAGATCATCTAACTTGAATTTCTCATTTTTCATATGTGAGTTTTCTTTTTCAATTAATTAATATCTAATTTAACATAATTTGATATATAGTGTAATTTTATTTCATAAATTGAATTTAAATTAAAATATAATTATGTTTATTTAATTTTCTAGGAGCAGGCAATAACTAATACTTGGATAATTAGTGATGGAACGGTGGGAATGGAAAAACAATCAATTTCCCTAGCAAATTTATTAAAAAAAAAATACGAAATTATAAAGTATAGTCCACCATATTTACTACAAAAATTACCCTTATTGGGAAAATTCTATATTTCAAAAAGTTTAGAAAAAATTTTTTTAGATAAAACTACTCCGAAATATGTCATCACTTGTGGAAAAAGAATGGCGGGTGTCTCAATCTATTTGAAATCAAAATTAAAAAATAAAATTAAAATACTTCATATTCAAAACCCTGGAATCGCCAAATTTTGTTTTGACTTGTTACTAATACCCGAACATGACCACGTCAATGGAATAAATGTTATAAAAACTAAAGGAGCATTGACATTTTTTAAATATGATACATTAAAAAATAGATATGATTTCTTAAAACAAGATAACACAAAATTAGTTTTATTGATGGTAGGAGGTGAAAATAAAAGATATTCACCACATAGTATAGATTATTTCAATTTAAGTATGAAAGTTATTAAGTCTCTTAAAAATTTTAATGCAAAACTTCTAGTTTCCTTTTCAAGAAGAACTCCTAAAAAGGCTATTAGAATTATAGATAAATCATTTACTAAATATCTAAAAAATTATGAAATATTACCTATGTCTGAAAACAATCCATATCCAGATATTTTAAAAAACATAGACTATGCAATTGTTACCAGTGACAGTGTTAATATGATTTCAGAAATATCCACTACGCCAATTCCACTTTTCATACATAAATTCCCAAAAGAAAGTGGTAAAATTTTATACTTTTTAAATGATTTACAAAATTTAGGAATAATTAAAATTTTTGAAAATGAATTATTTCAATTTAATAAAAAACAACTCAATACAAATAGAACGACACTCTTAAAAGTTAACAAGTTTTTGAGACTCTAATAAATCTCCTAAGTTTCTTATTTTTTTAATTTTTTTGTTAAGCAATTCCCAATTATCATAAAGATCTATTTGCTCCCAAATTTTTTCAACTTCTGAAATCAGAAGATTTTCTTTACTATTTTTTATTAAGCTAATTTTATCCTTATGAGAACCTCTTGCTACTGTATCTTTAAGTATTTCAGTGATTGGTAAAAAATTATCAAATTTGTATTTGTTTCCATAGGTTGTATTTAAGCAATCTTTAACTGAATTTTTACCTCCATAAAAATCATGGAAAAATGATACATAGTTAATTTTATTTTTTTCACTTTCTTTTAGTAAAACTTTCATAATTGTATTTAAATCTTTATCTTCAATGTCCCTAATTCCCATTCTCCAGCAGAAATGATTTTTCATTGAGACATTAAAATATTCTGAAAATTGGTTTAAAATTTCAATAATTCTTTTTTCAGAGATAAAATCCTCTAAACTTTTACCTAATTGAGACAAAGCCCACAACGCTGCTTCTGGTTGCCTTCCAAATGAATATCTTCCATTATAATCAAAATAAGCTGCAGTAAAATTTGGATTTGCAAATTCTATAAAACGCCAGGGACCGTAATCAAAAACTTCTCCAGTGACATTAAAATTATCTGTGTTTAAAACCCCATGAACAAATCCAGCGATAATAATTTTACCCATGGAGGCGGCGATATTTTTTACAGATTCTAAAAAGATTTCTTCTGTCGAATATTTAGTGTTTGATTTAATATTAATATGTGGAAAATAATTTTTGGCTACATGATGTAATAAAATTTCAATATTTTCTTTTTGATTTAAGTAGGCAAGTCTTTGAAATGTCCCAATTCTGATGTGACTATTACACCTTCTTACCAAAACCGCAGATCTTGTTGGCGATGGTTCATCATTTCTCTGAAGTTTTTCAAATGTTTCTATTATAGATACTGTTTGACTAGTATTTACCCCTAAAGCTGATAAAAACTCTGTGGCTAATAATTCTCTAACTGCACCTTTTAAAGTTAACCTCCCGTCTCCTTGTCTACTATATTTAGTTTGTCCAGAACCTTTTGTACCTAGATCCCAGAGGATATTTTTTTTATCTAAAAGCTGACATAATAAAAACCCCCTTCCATCCCCTAGCTCTGGATTATATTGTCCAAATTGATGTCCATGGTATTTTAAAACTAATGGATCATGTACCACATCAGAAAAAGGATGAAATTTTCCAAAATGATTTATCCATTCATCATCACTTAATTTATGGAGGCCAATTCTTTCAGATGCTCTATTATTTCTAAATCTAAGTTTATGATTAGGAAATTTTGCAGGTATGGCTAATTCAAAAAAATTTTCACCCAAAGCATAATGTTTATCTACAAAACTTGGGTAACTTTTCATTAATTTAAAACCTTAATTTATCTGAATAATTTATCTTTCAATTTATCTTGTAAATTATGATAAAGGCTGGAGACTTGTTCTGCATAACCATTATATATAACAGTTGGAATTCTATAATCACTCCCTAACTGTTGTTCTGTAGCTTGAGACCATCTAGGGTGTGAAACTTCTGGGTTAACATTCGCCCAAAAACCATATTCTTGAGGGGCTATTTTTTCCCACATACTAATGGGTCTTTCTTTAACAAAACTTATTTTCACTATAGATTTTATAGACTTAAAGCCATACTTCCAAGGAAGAACTAATCGAAAAGGGGCACCATTTTGATTTGGTAATTCTTTACCATATATTCCTGTTGCCATAAAACTAAGATCATTATTTGCTTCTTCAATAGTGATTCCCTCCACGTAGGGCCATGGGTACCATTTTTGTTTTTGTCCAGGGGCTATGTCAGGATTGTAAAAAGTTTCAAATTTAATAAATTTAGCATCGGATTTTGGTTCAACAAGTGATATTATTTTGCTCAATGGGAAACCTGCCCAAGGTACAGTCATAGACCACGCTTCTACACACCTAAATCGATAAACTCTCTCTTCTATTCCACCCACTTTTTTAATTAAATCATTTATGTCTATTTTTAGAGGTTTGTTTATCAAACCTTCTATGCTTATCAACCAAGGTTTAGTTTTGAGTCTAGCAGCTTTTCTCCAAATATTTTTGTTAGACCCAAACTCATAAAAATTTGTATAGGTAGTAGCATAACTTTCTTTTGTTAACTCTCTATTAACTTTATAAATTTCATTAATCGGGGGAGGATATAAAGGGTCTGTCAATCCATAAGCAGAAAAAGTTGATAGAGTTGATCCTGCAAAAAGAAAAGAGCTACCAGCTAATTTCTTTAATAGCTCTCTTCTTTTTTGAAATAATGTTTCATCAGTAATATGATTTTGTCCTAAGGACCAAATTTTCTTTTTATGAATAAAAGGCAAATAAAACTCCAAAATTTATCAAGATAAACTTAAAACTGCTTTTTCAATCCTATTCATTGCTTCTTTAAGTAAATCTAGGCTTGTTGCATAAGAAACTCGAAAATAAGGCTCCAAACCAAATGCAGCACCAGGAACTGCTGCCACCTCCGCTTCATCTAAAAGCCATTCCACAATCTCAGTATCATTAGTTAAAATTTTTCCATGCTTAGTTGTTTTTCCTAATAAACCCTCAACATTTGGATATGCATAAAAGGCTCCTTTTGGCATAATACAACTTATTCCTTGAATAGAGTTAAGTTTATTTACAACAAAATGTCTCCTCTCATCAAATGCATCAAGGCAAGGTTTCAAAAAATCCTTACTTCCACCTATCCCTGCCATAGCAGCATACTGAGAAATTGATGATGGATTAGATGTTGATTGCCCTTGAATTTTAATCATAGCTTTAATTAGCTTTTCAGGTCCAGCAGCATAACCGATACGCCAGCCAGTCATACAATAACTTTTTGATACACCATTAACTGTTAATGTTCTATCCTTAAGATCAGGTGCAACTTGCGCAAAAGTAAAAAAATCATAATTGTCATATATAATATACTCATAAATATCATCAGTCATTACATACAAATTATCATATTTTCTTACTACCTTAGCTATAGCTTCAAGCTCTTCTTTACTATAACAGGACCCAGTCGGGTTAGATGGGCTATTTAAAATTAACCACTTACTATTTTTAGTAATAACCTTTTCTAGAGCTTCAGCTGTTAATTTAAAATCTGTTTCAGATGGACAGTTTACTATAATTGGTTTTCCACCAGCTAGCAAAGTCATATCAGGATAAGATACCCAATATGGTGCCGGAATAATGACTTCATCAGTCTCATTTAAAGAGCTTACTAAGGCATTATATAAAATTTGCTTTCCACCAGTGCCAACTATAATTTCATTAATATTATAGTCTAAATTATTATCTTTCTTGAATTTTTCAACAATAGATTGTCTAAGTTCTGGAATACCTTCAATGTTAGTATATTTTGTGTGCCCCTTATTTATAGCTTCTATTGCTGCTTCCTTTACGTGTTTAGGAGTATCAAAATCAGGCTCACCAGAAGATAGCCCTATAACCTTTTTTCCTTCTCTTTTTAGCTGTGCAGCTTTAGCAGTAATAACCATTGTTGCAGATGGCTTTATTCTTTTTAAAGTATCAGAAATAAATGACATAAATTGACTCCATATAAATTCATAGTTCTAAGATCTACTACAAAATAAAATGTTTAAAAATGTTTTTTGTTAATAATTAATTGAATTTTTGTTATAGAGTAACTTTTAATCGTTCTAAATAATGTAAAATATGAATAACTTAGACAATTTGGCTGATGAACAAAATACTAATTCAGTTTTTTCATTAAATTCTAGTTTTGTTCCAACTGGAGATCAGCCTAAAGCCATTGCAGAATTGATTACAGGTATTAAAAACAAAGAAAAAGATCAAGTACTTCTTGGGGTTACGGGTTCAGGCAAAACTTTTACAATGGCCCATGTAATTAATTCTTTAAATAGGCCCTCGTTAATTATGGCTCCCAATAAGACACTTGCAGCTCAACTATATGGAGAAATGAAAGATTTCTTTCCAACCAACGCAGTAGAATATTTTGTCTCATATTATGACTACTACCAGCCAGAAGCATATGTGCCTAGATCTGATACTTATATTGAAAAGGAATCGAGTATTAATGACCAAATTGATAGAATGAGACACTCTGCAACTAGAGCTCTTCTTGAACGACAAGATGTTATTATAATTGCTTCTGTATCGTGTATTTATGGAATTGGATCGGTAGAAACATACTCCAAAATGATTATAAATTTAAAAATTGGCGAAGAAATTTCTCGTCAAAAATTACTAAGACAATTTACTGAACTTCAATATACACGAAATGATATGTCTTTTGTAAGAGGAACATTTAGAGTAAGAGGAGATAGCATTGAAATTTTTCCAGCTCATTTAGAAACGACTGCCTGGAGGATAATACTATTTGGTGATGAAATCGAAGAAATTTATGAAATTGATGCCCTAACAGGTGAAAAATTAGCAAAGTTAAAAACTATTAAAATATATGCAAATTCTCACTATGTAACTCCTAGGCCAACATTAAATGAAGCTATTAAGTCCATAAAAGAAGAATTAAAAGTGCATTTAGAAATTCTCTACAAAAATAATAAATTAGTTGAAGCACAAAGATTAGAGCAAAGAACAAACTTTGATATTGAAATGATGCTGGCAGCTGGAACATGTCCAGGAATAGAAAACTATAGCAGATATTTATCAGGAAGAAATCCTGGAGAACCTCCACCAACTCTTTTTGAATATTTACCAGATGATGCATTGGTTTTTACAGATGAAAGCCATATTACTGTTAGTCAAATTGGTGCAATGTATAAAGGTGATTTTCGAAGAAAATCTACATTATCAGAATATGGATTCAGGTTGCCATCATGTTTAGATAACAGGCCTTTGAAATTTGAGGAGTGGGAAGCTTTCAGGCCACAAACTATACATGTATCAGCTACACCAGGAGATTGGGAATTAAATAAAACTAATGGAGTTTTTATAGAACAAGCTCTCAGACCGACTGGTTTAGTGGATCCAGAAATAATAATTAGGCCAACCAAAACCCAAGTTGATGACCTTATTTATGAAACGAAGGAACAATCAAAAAAAGGAAATAGAGTTTTAATAACTACATTAACAAAAAAAATGGCTGAAGCATTGAGTGAGTATATGTTTGAAGCAGGTTTAAAAGTAAGATACATCCACTCAGATGTAGATACCCTTGAGCGTATTGAAATAATCAGAGATTTAAGACTAGGAGTATTTGATGCTTTAATAGGTATTAATCTTCTCCGAGAAGGCCTTGATATACCAGAATGCGCACTCGTTGCTATATTAGATGCCGATAAAGAAGGTTACCTACGTTCAAAAACTTCACTAGTACAGACTATTGGTCGAGCAGCCAGACACGTGGAAGGCAAAGTTATACTTTATGCCGACACAATAACTGGTTCTATGAAATACGCAATTGATGAAACAGAAAGAAGAAGAAAAAAACAAATTGAATATAATAAACAAAATAACATAACCCCTAAAACAGTAATAAGTAAAATTTCAGATATACTTGCTGATCTTAATAATGAAGAAGAGGATGAACAAAACAAAAACTCTAATAAAATAGGTAAAACTATAAAACAAACAATAGAAGAACTTGAGGTGGAGATGGACAAAGCCGCAAGCAATCTTGAATTTGAAGAGGCAGCAAAAATAAGAGATGAAATTAAAAAATTAAAGCAAAAGGATTTAGGTTTAATATTTGTCCCCAAATGAGATAATAAATTAATTTAAATATATCAAGTGAATTTGATGTTATTATAAAATCCAATTAAAGAGATACTTAAATGATAAAAGATAACAAATCTCTCAGTAATGGAATTCAAATAATTAAAAATGAATTATTAACTATACCCAACAAGCCTGGCGTATATCAAATGATAGGTGCTAATGAAGAAAAACTATATATTGGGAAAGCTAAAAATCTTAAAAATCGAGTAGTTTTTTACACTCAACCTAAAAGATTGAATTCGAGGCTGACATACATGGTATCCAATACCATGAAAATGGAAATTATTATAACTTCTTCAGAGATGGAAGCTCTATTACTAGAATCCAATTTGATAAAAAAATTTGAACCAACATTCAATATTCTACTAAAAGATGATAAAAGTTTTAGCTCAATATTTTTTAATTTAACTCATCCATTTCCTCAAATCTCTTCTCATCGTGGTGTTAGAAAAATTAAAGGTGATTACTTTGGTCCCTTTGTTTCTAAAACAACTGTCCAAAAAACTATAGAGACAATTCAAAAAACATTTTTACTACGGACATGTAATGACAATATTTTTAAAACAAGAAAAAGACCATGTTTGCAATTTCAAATAAAACGTTGTAGTGCGCCTTGTGTAAACTTTATATCAAAAGAAAATTATGATGAGAGTGTTTTAGAAGCTAAAAATTTCTTGAGTGGTAATTCTAATAAAATTAAACAAAAATTAATTCAAAAGATGTATGACGCATCTGACAAAAAAAACTTTGAGGCGGCTTCCATTTTTAGAAATAGAATCAAGGCTTTGACAGATATAACAGCTACACAAAATATTAATATACAAAATCTTAATAATGTTGATTTGTTAGCCCTAAAAAAGTTGGATAATAAAGTAGTTATTCAAATGACGATTATTAGAAACGGTCAAAATTATGGTTCAAAATCATATTTCCCAAACACAGGAAAGAACGGAATAGATGTTAAGGAAGATGAAATAATACAAGCTTTTATTTGTCAGTTCTTCGACAAAAATATTCCGGCTGAAAACATACTCGTTAACCAACACCCTAAAGAAACTCAATTAGTTGAAGAATTATTATTTAGAAAACATAATTTTAAAATTAAAATACAAGTACCTAAAAAGGGTAAAAAATTGGATATTTTGAACTCAGTTATCAAAAATGCCGAAGAAAGCCTTAACAGAAAAATCTACGAAAAATCATCTAACCAAGAAAATATCACAAAATTAAAGAATATTTTTGGCTTAGAAAAAGAGATAAAAAAAATAGAAGTTTATGATAACTCTCATCATCAAGGTAAAGCACCTATTGGTGCTATGATAGCCTTTAATGAAGACGGTTTTATTAAATCATTGTATAGACGTTATAATATAACTTCTAAGAATAATGAAAATTTTAAAATTAAGGATAATGACTTTAATCTAAATAATAATGATTATTTAATGATGGAAGAGGTTCTTAAAAGAAGGTTTTTGGGGAAAAATTCTTCTAATTTCCCAGATTTAATTATCATAGATGGTGGGAAAGGCCACCTAAATACAGCACTTTCAGTATTGAATAATTTAAAAATTGAAAATGTCGAAGTTATTGCAATTTCTAAGGGAATTAAAAGGGATAGTGGAAGAGAAAATTTTTATACTAAAAATATTGAAAAACTTAGTTTTGATAAAAACGATCCAACATTATTCTTTTTACAAAAATTAAGAGATGAAGTGCACAGATTTGCTATTGCAGGCCATAGATTAAAAAATAGAAAAATTATTTTTAAAAATCCACTAGATGAAATAGTGGGAATTGGATCGAAAAGAAAGAGAGCTTTACTTAATGAATTTGGTTCCGCAAAAGCTGTTAAAACAGCAAGTCTTAAAGACTTAAGTAAAGTTGAAGGAATTAATGATTCAATAGCAAAAAGAATATTTAATTTCTTTAATTAATATTAAATACTTAATTATAATTTCATTTTCTTTAGTATAGTAAATGATAAATTAAGGTTTATAAATGTCTGACAATAATATAAAAAAAGCTATACCAAACACACTTACATTATTTAGGTGTTTAATTTCAATCTTATTACCCATTCTTATCATTTATGGAGGAGAAACTGGCGCAATCCTTGCTGCTCCTTTGTTATTACTAGCAGGCTTAAGTGATTATTTTGATGGTTTTTTTGCTAGAAAATATAATGTAGTATCTATTTTAGGAAAAGTATTAGACCCGATTGCTGATAAGCTATTAGTCATAGGCGTTCTTTTATCACTAGCGAGTGAAAATTTGTTAGATTTTTATTTTGGATTTATTCCTTCTTTAATAATAATTTTAAGAGAAATATTTATTTCTGGACTAAGAGAAAGCGTGTCCTCTTACAATTTTACTTTAAAAGTTTCTGTTTTGGCAAAATGGAAAACTACAATCCAGTTGATTGCTTGTGGAAGCTTTTTAGTTTGGAGAATGAATGAGTATTTTTATAACATCGACTTTTTGGGTTTCATTTCGTATTGTTTGCTATGGCTAGCCAGTATTATTACTCTAATTACAGGGTTTCAATATGCAGTAAGCGTGATTAATTTTTTTAAAAAAAATAATGAGAACTCATAATGGTTGTAAAATATTTTTCCTGGATTAAAGAACATATTGGTAAAGCAGAAGAAGTAATAGATCTTCCAGCAGATATAACTACCATAAAAGAGCTGATTTCATATTTAGAAAATTTAAATGATGATTACAGGTTAGCATTCGAGAAAAAAAATCTTATTAAAATCGCTATTAATAAATCATATTCTTCTCTAGATGACAAAATAGACAATAATGATGAAATAGCTTTCTTCCCTCCAGTAACTGGAGGGTAAATGATAGATAAATCTATTAAAGTTAATATTAAAATTCAACATGAAGATTTTGATATTTCAAAAGAGACCCAAAAGCTTCACGACAGTGAAAGTGGAGCAATTGTTAATTTTATAGGTTTAGTAAGAGAACATAATGAACATAATAATGAACAAATAACATCAATGACTCTTGAGCATTACCCTGGCATGACGGAGTCAGAAATTGACAAAATTATCCAAAAAAGCATAAAAAAGTGGGAACTTACAGGCATTACTGTAATTCATAGGGTTGGGAAATTATTGGTATCTGATCAAATTGTATTTGTAGGAGTAGCTTCAAAACACAGACAAAATGCTTTTGATGCATGTAACTTCATTATGGATTGGCTAAAAACAAAAGCTCCATTTTGGAAAATTGAAGAAAGTGAGAGTCAAAGAAAATGGGTTGAGTCTAGGCAATCTGATCAAGACGCAATTTACAAATGGGAGAAATAAGACCTATTTAATGGTTATTAACTAAATCAGAATAAGCTTTTGTAAGTTTTAAGCAAAGTTCGCCAGGCTTAAATTTGTAATCTCCTATTGATTGGACGGGCGTAACCTCAGCTGCTGTTCCTGTTAAAAAACACTCTTCTGCTTCCGCCATCTCTTCAGGCATTATTTTTCTTTCAACAATTTCAACACCTAAATCTTGAGCAATTTTCATAACTGTCCTTCTTGTAATCCCATCAAGGAAACAATCTGCTAATGGAGTATGCAATTTACCATCAGGCATTTTAAAAAATATGTTTGCACCTGTAGCTTCTGCAATTTGGCCACGGTAATCAAGCATAAGGGCATCACTATATCCTTTAGCTTCTGCTTCATGTTTAGATAAAGTACAAATCATGTATAAACCAGCTGCTTTCGCATGAACTGGACCACACTCAGGGCTTGGTCTTCTCCATTTAGCAATATCAAGCTTTATGCCTTGCATTTTTTGATCTGGATCAAAATAACTAGGCCATTCCCAAACAGCGATTGCTACATTAATTTTTGTTGATTGTGCAGAAACAGCCATCATTTCACTACCTCTCCAAACAACTGGTCTTACATAAGCATTTGAAAGGGAATTTTTCTTCAATAGAGTGTTTTTTGCTTCTAGGATTTCTTTTTGGGAAAATGGTATTTTCATATCTAGTGACTTTGCTGAAAAAAATAATCTTTCAGTATGTTTTTCACTTTCAAAAATTTTGCCATTATAAGCTCTTTCACCTTCAAAAACACAACTTGCATAATGAAGTCCATGGTTTAAAACATGAATCTCAGCATCTTTCCACTCCACTAAGCTTCCGTTTTGCCAAAGGTATCCCTCACGGTTATCAAATGATAAGCTAACCAATTAATATTCCTCCAATGTTCAGCACTACTCATAATCCACAAAATTTTTAAATAATCAAACATTAAGAAATATGTTTTGTATTTCATTAAGTAATTGATTATTTTGCTCTATATGATTTTAATTAATAAATAATATTTAATAAGTGTAAATAACTTTATTTACTAAATGAACAACTTAGATCTTAAAAAATTTAACTTCCATATTCTGATCATCGATGATGATGAGAAAATAAGATTATTATTAAAAAAGTTTTTAGAAAATAATGAATTTAGAGTTTCTGACGCTGAAAGCACTGAAGAAGCAAAAAAAATTATGGAAAGCTTAATTTTTGATTTGCTTGTAGTGGATATTATGATGCCAGGACAAAATGGGCTAGATTTCTTAAAGGAAATTAGAAAAACAAGCCAAATGCCTGTACTAATGTTAACTGCCATGTCAGACCCAGAAGACAGGCTTGATGGTCTTGAAATTGGTGCTGATGATTACATGACAAAACCTTTTGAACCAAGAGAGCTTTTACTTAGAATACAAAATATTTTAAAAAGATTTACATCTAGTGTGATTGAAACAACTAATAATGATGAAACTAAATTTGGCCCTTTTTCTTTTAATATAAAATCTTCTAACTTATATAAAGACAGTGTACCTGTCCACTTAACAACTTCTGAACAAAAGTTATTAAGCTGTTTTTGTAAATCTCCGAATCAGTCTTTTACAAGAGAAGATATTAAAAATGAACTTGGAGGAAATATCGAAAACAGATCAATCGACGTTGCTATTGCAAGAATAAGACGCAAAATTGAGATTGATCAAAGATATCCAATATATCTTCAGACGGTAAGAGGTGTTGGTTGGATGTTACAAACACATAGTGATAAGATTACTTAAGTTAATTTATAAAGCAGTATAAAGCATGAGATTACGAGACATAACCCCCAAAAGCCTTTTTGGTAGAATGTTAGCGATAATTCTAGTGCCCATTATACTTGTGCAAATTATATCTGTTATTATTTTTTACGAAAGACATTGGGACTGGGTATCCAGACATATGTCAAAAAACTTAGCTAAAGATGTTGGATTATTAATTGATGAGCTTGGTAACGAGCCTTCTAAAGATCAAAGAGCTCTGTCTGCAATAAGAGCAAGACAATATTTTGATATAATATTTTATTGGTTAGAAGGTGGAATCTTACAACCAAACCAGGTAATTGAACCTCAATTCAAAAATTTTAGAAATTCTCTACAGGCCAGAATAAGAGAACCCTTTTACCTTTCAACGTTAGAAAATTCCAGACAATTTTACGTGGACATACAATTAGGTAATGGAATAGTAAGGATGCATATAGATGATAAGAGATTATTTGTTCCTACGGCTTTAACTTTTATTATGTGGTCAATTGGTGCTTCTGTAATACTTTTTTCTATAGCTATTATTTTTTTAAGAGGTCAAGTAAGGCCTATATTAAGATTGGCAAACGCTGCTAGACAAATTGGGTTTGGAAGAGATGTAGATAGCTTTAGTGTTGAGGGTGCTACAGAGGTTAGAATTGCTGGAAGAGCTTTCCAGGCAATGAGACATAGAATAAACAAACAAATTTCAGAGAGAACAGCGCTACTTGCAGGTGTTAGCCATGATTTAAAAACACCTCTAACAAGGATGCGCTTACAACTTGCCGTAATGGAGATACAAAACGATACTAAAATTGAGTTTGAAAAGGAGTTAAAAGAACTTGAAGAAATGATCGATGGTTATCTTGAGTTTGCTAGAGATGATAGAGAAGAGCAAATGGTTGATGCTAGCCTATTTAAATTATTGCAACAGGCCTCAAAAACATCTGACCCTAGTGGTGACAAAATAAATATTCTTCCACCTAATGATAATATTCCTATATTTCCTATCCAAGTCCAATCAATCAGAAGAGCATTGATAAACCTGTTAACCAACGCTATCAGATACGCTGGCAAGGCAACTGCTCAGATACAAATTTTTGATGATCATAGTGAAGTAATTATTGATGACAATGGCCCTGGTATACCAAGAGATAAAAGAGCGGAAGTAATATTACCATTCACAAGATTAGAAAACTCAAGAAATAGCAAAACGGGTGGCACAGGGCTTGGTTTGTCAATAGCAAAAAATTCAGCTCTAAACCATGGGGGAGAGTTGATACTTGAGGATAGTCCTCTGGGTGGGTTGAGAGTACGTTTGCTTCTCCCTTTATGATTCCTTTTTTAAAAAACCGAATAAAAATCCCAAATCTTGTACTTCAGTAAGATATTTATCAATTAGTCCTATGATAGAATCAATATCTTGATCTTGAGTTTGCAAAAATTTTTCTAGCACTTTTATAAAAACTAAATTTAACGCAAAAGACTTAACATTTTGCAAAACACAGTTTTGATTTTGTTTTTCTACTAATTTAAGAAGATTAGTCATAAAAGAAAAATTTTCGTTTAGAAGTTTAAAAAAAATGTTTATTTTTTTATCCAAACCTTGACTAAGAGTTTGTATGGCAATTTTATAGACTATAAATTTTTCAAACCTTAATGTCATACCCTCTAATATTTTATCGTAAACAGTTGAAACTTCATCATCTATGATTTCAGTTTTAAGTTCATGTATAACTTCATTATCGATTTTTGAAATTAGAATTTTTAAAAAAAAGTAATTTTCGATAAAGTTGGCAGGTATAATCTTTATAGCATTATCGTAGGAAACTTTAGACTCAGAACATAATTCTTCCAATGAAATATTAAATGTCTTTGTTTTCTTTATAATTGAAAAATATGTTTCACATAATTTCAATTCTAATTGTCTATCAGTTAAGTCCATAAACTTACTAACCATTTTTATTTAAATCTAAAGCTCTTTTTTTGGCATTTTTAATAGTTAAATCCAATAATGGATACAATCCTGTTTCCATAGATTCTAAAATTTCAAGACCTGCCTCAGTTGTACCACCTGGACTTGTTACATTTTTTTTAAGAATTTCAGCATCCATTTTAGATACCTCAAGAAGCTTTGCTGAACCTATTAAAGTTTCTAATGCTAAAGTTTTAGAATCTTGTTCTAGTAATCCATTTTCTTTTCCAATTTTTGACAACACTTCAACTAAATAAAATATATAAGCTGGTCCTGAACCAGAAATTGCAGTGACAACATCTATTAATTTTTCAGATGAGAGATAAATTGCTTTTCCGAAAGCACATAATAAATCATAAGCATTATTTATATCTTTATCTGAAAGATTGTTAGTTTTACAGTAACCAGTAACTCCAAAGCCAATAGAAGCAGGTAAATTTGGCATTGTTCTTACTATTTTGGCATTCTTATTAATTTGGTTTTGAAACCATGAAATGGATAAACCAGCTGCAATAGAAATATAAATAACATCTTTAAAATTAAATTTTAAAAAGGGCTGAATTGACTCTTTCATTTGTTGAGGTTTAACCGCCAAGAAAATTATGTCACCACTATTAACCTTAACAAATTGTGTTAAGTGGTCTAGATCCTCATATGCGCTAAAACCATCTTCAAAAGCAATTTTTCTTAAATTAGAAACTTTTTCAACTACAAAAAAATTAAAATTTAACTTTTTGAGTCTCCAGGCTTTTGTAATAGAGGAACCCATTTTTCCATATCCCAAAAGTATGACATTCTTCATTTTTTCAACCATATTTAATTAATTTAATTTATTATTAATATTTTATGCGTTACCTTCAGCATTTAAAAATAAAAGCTCAAAAGTGTTTTGCTCTATAATTTCTCCATAAATCAAATTATGTATGGCCAATGCAAATTTATGAAATAAAGAGTTTATATGAGATAAGTTTTCCTCCAAAACATATTTTAAATTATTTTTATTATATTTCTTTTCTTGGAAAATTTGATTGGCCTTGAATTTGATTTTTTTATCAGAAAAATCATAAAAAAAATAACCATTATCTGAAATCTTATTAATGCAATTTATCATTTTTAATAAGTCAAAGGTTTTGTTTACAGGAATTTGAAAATCTAAAATATAATTAAAATTAATTAATTCATCTCTAAGGTTTATTTTTAAATAATAATCTGCAATTTCTCCTCTAAAGCAGAAATCATATTTTAGATTAGTATCTAGATTTTTAAACCAACTATGCTTGAAAAAAGTATAACTAATGTCATAAGAATAAATTAAACTTTTAATATTTTGAGTCATTTCACAATATATAGTATTTTAAATGAGTATTTATATTATATTATACTATATGTTGTTTTACTAAAACTATAATTTACTTTTTAGTTTTTGATTTTTTTTCTAATTTTGCTTTTAAAAGATTAAATTCAGAATTTAATTTTTCATGCCTGTCTAATAAAGCTTCAAAATCTTCTCTACTAACAATACCTTGAGTATTAATAAATTTCTCAAACTTAGTCTTGATAATATTATCAATTTCATTTTTTAAATCAGAAAATGTTGATAAGGCTCCATTAATAACAGAGGCAGTATCTTTTAAAAAAAAGTTATTTCTTTTCATTTATTTCCCTCTAGTAGAACTAAGAATGAGTTTAAACTATATTTAATAGTATAATTTGTATATCTTAAATTATTTAAATATATAGTAACTTATGTTCGAATTTCCAGATATCAGTCCTGTAGCCCTGGACTTTGGTATAATAAAAATAAGGTGGTACGCGTTATCGTATATCGCCGGTATTCTAATGAGCTGGTACCTAATATTAAAAATAATTAAGCTTAAAAGAATTGATATTAATACCAAACAAGTAAGCGATTTGGTTGGTAATTCTATGATTGGGATCATAATTGGTGGTCGGCTAGGGTATGTTTTATTTTATAATCCTGAGTATTACTTCAATAATTTGATAGAAATTTTTAAAATTTGGAATGGTGGTATGTCTTTCCATGGTGGATTTCTCGGAGTAGTCTTTGCTATTATTTATTCGAGTAAATTGTTTAAAGTGCCTCTACTAACTTTTTCAGACTTAATAGCTCTGGTTACTCCTGTAGGTTTGTTTTTTGGTCGTTTAGCTAATTTTGTAAATGGAGAACTTTACGGCAGAATAACAAATCATCCCTTTGGCATGGTTTTTCCAACAGGTGGTGACCTACCTAGGCACCCTAGCCAACTTTATGAAGCTCTTTTTGAAGGCGTAATTCTTTTTATTATTTTGTGGATTATGGCGTCAATATTTAATCTATTAAAAAGGCCAGGATTAATAACAAGTTATTTTATATTTTTATACGGTTTATTTAGATTTTTCATAGAATTCTATAGAGAACCAGATGAGCATATGGGTCTATTATACTTCGAACTTTCAATGGGACAAATTTTATCTATACCCATGATTTTGACAGGTTTATATTTTTCAATTATTTTTTTCAAAAAAAATGAAAATTTTAAAGATTAATTTTCACTCATTAGAGTTAATTTATGACAATAAATAGAATACTACACAATTTCTTAGACCAAAATGATATAAGTTACGGTTTTTTTACAAGAAATGGAGGAGTATCCAAGAGCCCATTTAACTCCTTAAATTGTAGCTTAAATGTCAGTGATCAAAAAACAAATATACAAGAAAACCTTAGGTTAGTTGGCAAAGAGCTTAAGTTAGATAAGATAGTAAAATTGAACCAAACACACTCTTCAAAAGTTCATACTGTCATTAACTCAGATGATCATACAAAAATTATAAATGCTGATGGATTAGTTACGAATTTAAGAGGTGTTGGCTTATCAATACTAGGAGCAGATTGTGCTCCTATTTTATTTTATGATAAAATGTCTAAAACTATTGGAGCATGTCATGCTGGATGGCGAGGAGCTATAGACAATATTGCTGAAGTTACAATTGCATCTATGGAAAGTATAGGAGCCACTAGAAAAAATATCATATGCATTATTGGACCAACAATACAAAAAAAATCTTATGTAATAAAAGAGGACGTCGCTCAAATTATAAAGAAAACTCCTTTTTATAAAAAAAATAATTCTATTTTACTTTTAATTTCAAAAGGTGAATATTTTTTTGACCTGCCCTTACTTCTTAAAGAAAGTATAAAAAGTGCCAAAATTGAAAAGGTTGGTGATATAAGTATAGACACATACAAATCTTCTAACCTATTCTTCAGTCATAGAAGAGCAACTCACCAAAAAATAAATTCATTACCTTTAACTGGTAGACAAATTTCAGTTATAGGATTGTGTGAAAATTAGTCAAATGCCACATTTAATAATATTTTTTATAGTTATAATTTTAGGAATAATTATTTTAATTTTTATTTAAAAATATGATTTTTTTTATGAAATTTATCTTGCTAAAAGTTTAGCAAGACTGCTATTAAATATTTTTAAATTCTTGGGGAAAATATAATGAAAATACTTTCTTGCAATTCTAATGTTGATCTTGCAAAAAGTATTTCTCAAAACCTTAATTCAAAACTTGTTAAAGCAGAAGTTAAGAGATTTTCTGATATGGAAGTTTTTGTTGAGGTTCAGGAAAATGTAAGGGGCGAGGATATGTTTGTTATCCAGTCAACGTCTTATCCTGCAAATGACCACCTAATGGAATTACTAGTCTCCTTGGATGCCTTAAGAAGAGCTAGTGCAAGAAGAATTACGGCTGTAATTCCATATTACGGATATGCTAGACAAGATAGGAAGTCAGGTCCAAGGACTCCTATATCAGCAAAACTTGTTGCAAATTTAATCACAAAGGCTGGCGCTGATAGAATCCTAACCATGGATCTTCATGCAGGTCAAATACAAGGATTTTTTGATATACCTACAGATAATTTATTTGCTGCTCCTGTATTTGTTAAAGATATTGAAGAAAAATATAAAGGAAAACCTCTAGTTATTGTATCTCCAGATGTAGGCGGTGTTGTAAGAGCAAGAGCCATAGCAAGACGAATTAATGCAAACTTAGCAATAATTGATAAAAGAAGAGAAAAAGCGGGATCGTCTGAAGTTATGAATATTATTGGAGATGTCAAAGACCATCATTGTATAATTGTCGATGATATAATAGATTCAGGTGGAACTATATGCAATGCAGCTCAAGCATTAATAGATGTTGGCGCTTTAAGCGTAGACTCATATGTTACACATGGAGTTTTATCAGGCTCAGCAGTAACCAACATCAGTAATTCGCCTTTGAGCTCTCTAGTAACAACTGATTCTATAAAAGCAACAGAAGCTGTTAAGATGACCAGTAATATTAGACAAATTTCAATTGCACCCATAATTGGAGAGGCTATCCGTCGAGTTCATATGGAACAATCTGTTTCAAGTCTATTTGAATAATTTTTATATTATTTTCTTTATATTTTTTGATTATGGGGTTATGTATTCATAATTCTTTTGCACCCCTGGAGGCAAAGATTTTTACAAGGAGATCATTTAATGGAAACTATTGATTTTAAAGCAGAAGCTCGTAGTCAGGTTGGTAAGGGGTCTGCCAGAGCTGCTAGACGTGCAGGTTTAGTTCCTGCTGTAATTTATGGGAATAAACAAACCGCAATTCCCATAACAATTGATGCTAATAAATGGCGCCAGCTAATGCATAAGCCGGGCATATTTAGTCAACTTATGAATATTGAAGTTAATAATGAAAAACATTTTGTTTTACCTCGTGATATTCAACAACACCCTGTTTCAGAGGAAGCAGAACATGTTGATTTTTTAAGAGTTACTAAGAATGCTACTGTAGCAGTAGGTATTAACGTCGAGTTTATTAACGAAGATAAATGTACTGGGCTAAAACTAGGCGGTGTATTAAACGTGGTTAGAGCACAAGTAGAACTAAATTGTCCCGCAATATCAATACCTGAAAAAATTACCGTCGATCTAGAAGGTTTGAATGTAGGTCACACAATACATATTAGTTCAATTCAACTTCCTGAAGGTTGTACTCCAACGATTACAGATAGAGATTTTACAGTAGCGACAATTGCTGCTCCTAGAGGTGGTTTAGGAGACTCTGATGAAGAAGAAGAAACTACAGATGAGACTGAAAATAAAGAAGAAACTGAAAGTGATAGTTAGAAATAACTATCACAAAGTAAATTTTAGCTTTCAAAATGTTTCTAATTGTAGGCCTTGGTAATCCAGGAAAACCGTATATAAATAATAGACATAATGTAGGATACAAAATTGTTGATGCATTAGCTGATTTTTATAATAAAAAATTATTTTCTAAAAACTTTAAATCTGAATTTTTAAAGTTAGATATAAGTGATAATATCGTATTTCTCCAAAAACCAACTACTTTTATGAATAACTCTGGGCTAGCAGTAAAAGAGATAAAAGATTTTTATAATATCCCAATTAATAAAATATATGTGATTCATGATGAAATTGACCTCGACCAAGGAAGAATAAAGTCAAAGATTGGCGGAGGACATAATGGACATAATGGTTTAAAAAGTATAGATCAGTATATTGGTAAAGATTATCATAGAATTAGAGTTGGAGTGTCTAGACCTTCTAAAATCTATGAGAAACTAAACCAAGAAAACATTTCTAAATGGGTTCTATCAGATTTTACTTCAAACGAGGAAATAAATTGGCTTAATAAAACCCTAGATAAAATTACTGATGAAATTAATCTATTAATCACTAATCAAATAGAATCATTGAATTTTAAGTGAGGTAACATTTATGGGATTTAAATGTGGAATAGTCGGTTTACCAAACGTTGGCAAATCTACTTTGTTTAATGCTCTTACAGAAACAGCAACTGCTGAAGCTGCTAACTATCCTTTTTGCACAATTGAACCTAATACTGGAATTGTAGCGGTACCAGATACAAGGTTAAAAAAACTTTCTGAATTAGCTAATTCTCAAAAAGTAATTCCGGCGCAAATGCAATTTGTAGATATTGCAGGCTTAGTTAGTGGTGCCAGTAAAGGAGAAGGTTTAGGAAACAAATTCCTATCACATATTCGAGAAGTAGATGCTATTGTTCATGTTTTAAGATGTTTTGAGGATACTGAAATTACCCATGTTGAAAACACAATAAATCCTTTACGGGATTGTGAGATTATTGAAACAGAATTAATGTTAGCAGATTTAGATAGCTTGGATAAACAAATACAAAACCTTTCTAAAAAGGCAAAATCTAACGATCCAGATGCAAAAAAAGACTTAGCTTTAATGAAGGATTTACATGTTTTATTATCAGAAGGTAAACCAGTAAGGTCAGCTAGTTTCGATTATGAAAAGATGAAAAAGATTAAAACATTCAACCTACTAACATCAAAGCCAGTTTTATATGTATGTAATGTTAGTGAAAAAGATGCTGCATTGGGTAATGAATTTTCTAAAGTTATTTCGGAAAAGGCTAAGCAAGAAAATTGTGTAGCTGTAATAATTTCAGGCGCAATTGAAGCTGAAATTGCTTTGTTAAACGAAGAAGAAAAAAATGAATTTCTTATTGATTTAAAGTTAGAGGAATCTGGTTTGAATAGGCTGATAAGAAAAGGCTTTGATTTACTTGGTTTACTAACATTTTTTACTGTAGGACCAAAAGAAGCAAGAGCTTGGACACTTAGAAAAGACTCAACAGCGCCTGAAGCTGCAGGTACAATTCATACGGATTTTCAAAAAGGCTTCATAAGAGCTGAAACAATTTCTTATGACGACTATTTAACTTATAAAAGTGAACAAGCCGTAAAAGACTCAGGACGAATGAGAGTTGAAGGTTCTGATTATATAGTACAAGACGGAGATATTTTTCATTTTAGATTTAACGTTTAAAAGGAGATGAAATGAGTGAATTTCTAGAAATTAAATCATTAGATGATCATTTGTTTGAAGCTTATTTATCACAGCCTAAGGGCAAACCAAAAGCTGGACTTGTAATCTTACAAGAAATATTCGGAGTCAATACTCATATACAAGAAATAACAAGCTTTTTTGCAGATCAAGGTTATCTTGCAATAGCACCTTCCTTATTTGATAGAAGTGAAAAAAATGTAAAACTTGGTTATGATGAAAAAAGTATAATAAAAGGAAGAAACTTAAAAAGCCTCTGTGATAAAAACGCGCTTAAAGATATAGAAGCTGCAATTTCAGTAGTCTCCTCAGCTGGCAAGGTCGGTGTAATTGGTTATTGTTGGGGAGGATCACTCTCATGGAGAATAGCTTGTGAAAATAACAACCTGTCTGCAGCCATATGTTACTATGGTGGGGATATTCCAAACCTAAAAGAATTAGAACCTAAATGCAACGTATTGACTCATTTTGGAGAATTAGATCAAGGTATACCTATAGAGAGCGTAAGGCTATTTAAGGCAGCAAAGCCAAAAGTAGAAACCCACACCTACCCAGCTGACCATGGGTTTAATTGTAATCACAGAAAACAGTACAATGAAACAAGTTCAAAGGTAGCTTTAAACAGAACTCTTAAATTTTTAGAAAAGAATCTCTGTTAATTATTTATTTTTAATTGGTGCCCAAATTTGTTTCATAGCAAAATAAGATAGCAGAGTTAGCACTAGTAAAAATAATATAACGGAAATGCCTAATCTTTTTCTTTCCTCTAATTCAGGTTCTGCTGCCCATGCTAGAAAGGCTGTTACATCTTTTGCCATTTGTTCAGGAGAAGCCTTTGTTCCATCAGCATATGTAACACCATCGTCGTATAAAGGTTGTGGCATCCCAATCAGATTACCAGGATAGTATTTATTATAATACATGCCATCTGGAACTTTCTTACCAGTAGGCGCTTCAACATATCCAGTAAGTAAAGCATGAAGGTAATTAGCACCATCAGCCCTTGCCTTAATTATCAATGATAAATCCGGTGGATAAGCACCTCCATTAGCTACTCGAGCTGCTTGTTCATTTGGGTAGGGAGACACAAATTTATCACTAGGACGTGCAGGCCTCTCAACAGTTTCCCCTTCATCGTTAACTGTATTAACACTATTTTCTGCAGCAAAAGCTTTAATTTCATCATCGTTATATCCAATTGCTTTGAGGTTTCGATAAGCTAAAAGCCTCAAACCATGACAACCAGAACAAACCTCTTTGTAAACTTGAAGACCTCTCTGCTGAGAAGCACGATCAAAAGTTCCCATTACACCAGAAAAAGACCATTCTTGCTTAGGATATTCAATTTTATCTCCAGCAGAAAAAGCGGAAAAAGAAGCCAAACACATAACGGTCAATAAAATAAATTTACATATGCTCATAGAAAGAAAATTTATTAATTTATTTAACATTTATTTTTTCTCCCTAGCAGCGTAAGCCGAGGCAGTTGCCCCTCCACTTAAAACAGGTTCAGAAATAGAAATCGGTAGAGGTTTAGTTTTTTCAATGTAAGGAAGTAATGGAAACAGAACCAAGAAATGAAAAAAGTAATAAGCTGTAGCTATTCTAGATAATGTTACATAAATACCTTCGGCAGGCATTGCGCCTAAATAGCCTAGCAAAATACAATCTAACAAAAGTATCCAAAAGAAAATTTTAAAAATAGGTCTAAATTGAGAGGATCTAACTGGTGACCTATCTAACCAAGGTAATATAAACAATACTGCTATGGAACCAAACATAAACAAAACACCACCAAGCTTATCAGGAATAGCTCTTAAAATTGCGTAAAATGGTAGAAAATACCACTCAGGAACAATGTGGGCTGGAGTTACTAGCGGGTCAGCTTCTATATAGTTATCTGGATGCCCCATAAAATTAGGAAAGAAAAATACTGCAGCCGCAAACAAGGTTAAGAAAACACCCAGGCCAAACAAATCTTTAATGGTATAGTAAGGATTGAAAGGGAGTGTGTCTTGTGTTCCCTTAACATCTATTCCAATTGGGTTATTAGACCCAAACCTATGTAATGCTACAAGGTGTAAAATAACTACACCTACGATAACAAATGGAAGAACAAAATGAAGGGAAAAAAATCTATTCAAGGTTGAGTTGTCGACAGAAAAACCACCCCACAACCAAGTCACGATACTTTCACCTACCACAGGAATAGCTGAAAACAAATTAGTGATAACAGTTGCACCCCAAAAACTCATTTGTCCCCATGGCAGAACATAACCCATGAAAGCAGTTGCCATCATTAATAATAAAATCAGAACACCTAAAATCCATAATAGTTCTCGTGGTGCTTTGTAAGAGCCATAATATAGACCCCTAAATATATGAATATAAACGACTATGAAGAAGAAACTTGCTCCATTCATGTGTATATATCTAATTAACCATCCATGATTTACGTCACGCATAATCCTTTCAACGGAGTCAAAGGCGTAATCTACGTGAGGTGTATAGTTCATTGACAAAACTATGCCAGTTATAATCATTGTTACTAATGCAATTCCTGCCAATGAACCAAAATTCCAAAAATAATTTAAATTCTTGGGGGTTGGATAATGATTAAGTTCATGATCCATAAAAGAAAATATTGGTAATCTATAATCAATCCACTTAACTACAGGGTTCTTGAATTTAGATTTTGACATTAATTACTCCTAGTGAAATTTTTTAAGTGTTTACTATAAGGTTTAACCAATTTTAATGATGGTATCTGATAAAAATTTATAATTTGGAACTTCTAAATTAGTTGGTGCAGGGCCTTTTCTAATTCTACCTGAATGATCATAATGAGAACCATGACATGGGCAAAACCATCCTCCATATTGCCCTTTAACATCACCAGATTTTTGTCCGAGAGGCACGCACCCTAAATGAGTACAAACACCCACCAAAACAATATATTTTTCATTACTTACACGTTCCTCGTCCAACTCAGGATCTCTCATTTCTTCTAAAGAAACTTCTCTAGCCTTTTTGATCTCTTCGGCTGTTCTATGACGTACAAAAACAGGTTTACCCCTCCATTGAACAGTAATAGCTTGACCTTCTTCTAAAGAGGACAAATCTATCTCTGTAGATGCTAATGCTAGAGTGTCAGCTGCAGGGTTCATTTGATCAATTAATGGCCAAGCGAATGAGGCTGCACCTACCCCAGCCATTGCATATGTAGAAACGATAAGAAAGTCTCTTTTGGACTCATCTTTGCTGCTTTTTGAATTAGATTTAGTAGACATGAATATCCTTGTAGAGTGTTATAATTTATATAAACATTCTTTGAAAAAAATTCTAGTCTTTTTCTGCTCTAATTATAATTTTTTGACAATTAAATTAATGAGATATTATTTAAAAATATCAGTGACAAATATAACTATTTCCAACTTAAATTTGGAGGCAAACTCATTAAAATTGCTTCAGTGTTTCCTCCTGTTTTCAAACCAAACATCGTACCACGATCATACAAAAGATTAAACTCAACGTACCTTCCCCTTTTTATCAACTGATCTTCTTTATCTTTGTCATTAAATTTCGTTAGAAAACGATTTTTTATAATTTGACAATATGATGATAAAAAAGTTTTTCCTATATCTTTGACAAAGGCAAAGTCATGATCCCAATTATCATTATATAAATAATCAAAAAAAACACCACCGACACCCCTAGCCTCATTT
>Ga0213864_10000108_pt1 | contig 33776 bp, 33 predicted proteins | sample PICome_5_FD_160078 | JGI IMG/M metagenome (GOLD analysis project Ga0213864, IMG submission 160078) | Coastal seawater microbial communities near Pivers Island, North Carolina, United States - PICO247 | ecosystem: Environmental > Aquatic > Marine > Coastal | place: USA: North Carolina... | reverse complement strand
CGGGGTGTAGCGTAGCCCGGTTATCGCGCCGCGTTTGGGACGCGGAGGTCGCAGGTTCGAATCCTGCCACCCCGACCATCAAAAGTCAAGAATTTTATTCTTGGCTTTTTTTATTTGAATGAAATTAAATCTCGCTTCAGAATTGAAATGAAAATAAAAATGACAACTCTTTATGAGTTGACTTTTGATGAGCAACATACCCATATTCAGGATCACCATGGTAATCCTGCCAGCCAATTCCCTATAATTTACAGAATCAAAGGTCTATTACTTTTAATTTAACTTTAACTCCTTTTTGTTTAATCTTTTTTATTTTTGATTAAACATTATTTATCTTTGATTGAAACTACATTTATGATTTTTAACGAAAGAGACATATCAAATCTTGAGAAAATATTTCGAATTAATCTGATCAACAGCTGCTCTGGCTACAAGTCAGCAAATTTGATAGGCTCAGTTTCTAATGCAGGGATTCCTAATGTCGCAGTTTTCAGTTCTGTAACACATCTGGGATCTAATCCTCCGACTTTAGGATATATTCTTAGACCAACTACGGTTCCAAGAAATACATATAAAAACATCAAAGAAACTGGTGTGTTCACCATCAATCATATTCACAAAGGAATTATAGAAGACGCGCATCATACCTCAGCAAAATATCCAGAAGAGATATCTGAATTTGATAAAACTACATTAGAAGAAGAATACAAAGGAAATTTCAAGGCTCCTTTTGTAAAGGGATGCCCAGTTCAAATGTCGATGCGATTCCTTGAAGAGGTTTATATTTCCTCCAATGACGTAACGATGATTGTAGGTCGAATTCAGGAATTATACATAGATGATAAATTACTCAAAGCGGACGGATTTATTAATTTGAGTGAGGGTGAGGTTATGACCATCAATGGTTTAGACGCTTACGCCCTGCCAAAATTAGAAGATCGATTCACCTACCAAAGACCAAAGAAAAACTAATTTGAAAATTTTAATTACAGGAACAACAGGTTATATCGCCAAGCGACTCGTTCTTCATTTGCTAGAAAATGAGAAATGTGAGTTGGTGTGCTGTGTTCGCGATTTAAAACGTATTCCTGATGAGATTAAAAATAACTCATATTGCAGTTTTTTAAAGATTGATTTCTTAAAAAAAAGGAGTCAAGAACTACCAACGGATATTGATATAGCATATTACTTGATTCATTCTATGACGAGTAATGAGGATGATTTTAGTGCACTAGAAAAAAAATGTGCTGAGAATTTCAAAAATTTAATTTCGAAAACAACATGTCAACAGGTGATTTATCTGAGTGGAATCGTAAATGACAACTCTTTATCCAAGCATTTAAACTCAAGATTACAAGTTGAAGAAACCCTTCAATCCGAGCATTATTTTTTAACCACATTGCGAGCAGGAATCATTGTAGGAAGTGGGAGTGCGTCCTTCGAGATCATAAGAGATATCGTAGAAAAATTACCTGTAATGATTACACCGAAATGGCTTAACACCAAATCGCAACCTATAGGAATTCGCGATGTACTGCAGTTTTTATCAGGAGTTCGCCTGTTAAAAAAGACATACAATAGATCATTCGATATTTACGGACCGGAGGTATTAACTTACAAAGAGATGTTACTGCAGTTTGGCGCAGTAAGGGGGTTAAAACGATATATTTATACACTTCCTGTTCTTAGTCCGAAGCTATCCTCTTATTGGCTTTACTTTGTAACCTCAACCTCTTTTCCATTAGCAACTGCTTTGGTCGAAAGCATGAAAGTGGAAGTTATCGCGAAAGAAAATGAATTGAGTAATTGGTTAGGCATTCAACCAATGTCGTATAAGAGAGCGGTAGAACTAGCCTTTCAAAAAATTGAGCAAAACACTGTGATCTCCAGCTGGAAAGATGCTTTTAGTAGTGGAGTTTTTGATGATCAATTATCAAAATACATAGAGGTACCCAAATTCGGATGTTTTAAAGATGTGCGATTCCGTAACATCAAAAATGAAAAATATACACTCAACAAAATCTGGACTATTGGTGGAAAAAACGGGTGGTATAGCTTCAATTTCTTATGGAAATTAAGAGGATATATTGATAAGCTTTTTGGTGGTGTCGGATTGCGCAGAGGCAGAACACACGACACTTATTTAGAGCCTGGTGATCCCGTAGATTTTTGGCGAGTCTTGTTTGCTGATAAAAAAGAAAAAAGATTGCTACTCTTCGCAGAAATGAAGCTTCCAGGAGAAGCATGGTTGGAATTCAAAATTGTAAAAAAGAAATTATACCAAAGAGCTGTTTTTCGACCAAAAGGAGTGCTGGGAAGATTGTATTGGTATGCTATTTTACCTCTTCACGGTTTTGTCTTTAAAGGGATGATTAATGCACTGGTTGAAGAACAATGAAAAAGATAAAAAAACAACACCTCCCCACCAAGATTTGTGTGGTTTGTGAACGACCATTTAACTGGAGAAAAAAATGGGAAAGGAATTGGGAAACAGTTAAATATTGTAGTGAAAAATGCAGAAGATCAAAAGCAAAGTAAATTTAATTTGGTTCCGCAACGATTTACGAGTTCGCGATAATGAAGTTTTACGGGAAGCCTGTGAAGACGATGCGATGGTAATTGGAGTATATTGTATTGAACCGAGTTGGTTTCAGAGGGGCAGATTTGGGTTTAAAAAAATGGAGAAATTCCGAGCCAAATTCCTGTTAGAATCACTTGCCGATTTAAAGGATAACTTAAGCAAACTCAACATTGATTTATTAGTTCATTTTGAATCAGCTAAGGATGTCATTCCGTCAATCTGTGCCGAATATCAGGTGAGCAATATTTATCTTCAAAAAGAATGGACACAAGAGGAGGTTGATCTTGTAAAGGCCGTTAGATCTAAAATTTCAAGTTCGGTTACCTGGAGGTCATTTTACAATCAATTTCTATATCACCCTGAAGATATTCCATTCAAATTCTCAGATACACCACAAGTATTTACCGCTTTCAGGAAAAAATTAGAAAAATACATCAATATTCGAGGAGAGCGTGATATTCAAAAATTATCGGGTGCGAATCGAATCGTAAATAATACACAAATTCCGACACTAGAAGATGTAGGTTTCGATACACTTGAACAACCTTCAAAATCGGCTTTTCCTTTTCTTGGAGGTGAAACTCAAGGGTTAAAAAGGTTACATCACTATTTCTTTGCAACCAAAAAATTAGGTTTCTACAAAAAGACTAGAAACGGATTAGTAGGATTAGATTATAGTTCAAAATTCTCCCCTTGGTTAGCCAACGGAAGTATTTCTGCAAAAACCATTTACTGGGAAGTCAAAAGGTTTGAATCAGAACATTATAAAAATCAATCCACCTATTGGTTAATCTTTGAATTGATTTGGCGCGATTATTTTAAATACATCTCACTCAAGCATCAGAACCAGATTTTTAAACTTGACGGAATTCTGAACAAGTCCTACGATTGGTCGAGCAATCAAAATCAAATTAATAAATGGATTAACGGTCAGACGCGTTCCGATTTCGTGAATGCCAATATGATCGAATTGAAAGAAACCGGATGGATGAGCAATCGAGGCAGGCAAAATGTAGCTTCGTTCTTCGCTAAAGAACTGCATCTCGACTGGAGAATTGGTGCTGCCTATTTCGAGGCGCTACTACTTGACTACGATGTTCATAGCAATTATGGAAATTGGATGTATGTATCCGGAGTTGGGAATGATCCTCGAGATCGAAAATTCAATGTTGATCTTCAGGCAGAAAGATATGATACAGATGGTCGTTATCGAAAATTATGGTTACAGACAAAATTGTTTTAACGGATGAATACTAAGGAAATACAAATCATTTTTCCGCATCAGTTGTTTCAAAACACTGAGGTATCAGATCAATGTGAAAAAATCTATTTTATTGAAGAATATCTGTTCTTCAACCAGTATGCGTTTCATAAAGCAAAATTGGCATTTCATCGAGCAACAATGAAAGCCTACGAAAACTATCTAAAAGATTCTGGAAAACACGTGGTTTACATTGAAGCCATTCAGGAAGAATGCGATACTCGATTCTTAATCCCGAAACTTATAAAGGAAGGCATCAAAAAAATTCATATCATAGATCCAACTGATAATTGGCTTGAGAAACACATTAAATCCGTTTCCAGCGATATTACAATCGAATGGTATGAAAATCCTCTTTTCATCAATTCGAAAAGTGAGTTATCCGGATTTTTTAAACCCACAAAAAAGAAATTTTTCCAAACCTCTTTCTACAAAGACCAACGAAAAAGGCGCAATATTCTCATGATTGATGATCAGCCATTAGGCGGTAAATTAACCTATGACGCTGATAACCGCAAAAAATATCCAAAGAATAAAATTCCGCCCGCAATTCACTTTCCGGAACTAACGGATTATCATAAAGAAGCAAAATCATACGTGGAAAATCATTTTGCTAAAAACTACGGAGAAATCAATGATTTTATGACCTATCCTACTTCTTTCAAATCATCCGAAGAAGGGTTAAACCATTTTTTTACGAACAGATTTCATGAATTTGGAATCTATGAGGATGCGATTGTAAAGGAAGAACATTTTTTAAATCATAGTCTGCTCTCCCCTCTCATTAATGTCGGATTATTACATCCTATGGATGTGATTCAAAAAGCGATTGATTTCGCCAAAAAAGAAGAGGTTCCATTAAATTCTACGGAAGGATTTGTTAGGCAGATATTAGGATGGCGTGAATTCATCCGAGGTGTTTACGAAGCCAAAGGGTCTGAAGAACGTACCAGAAATTTTTGGGGATTTAAGCGAAAAATTCCCAAATCATTCTATGACGGAACAACAGGTATTGTGCCTGTCGATGATGTCATCAAAAAAGTATTAAAAACCAGTTATGCGCATCATATAGAAAGACTCATGATTCTTGGCAATTTCATGGTGCTTTGTGAATTCGATCCAGATGAAGTCTATAAATGGTTTATGGAGCTTTTTATTGATGCCTATGACTGGGTAATGGTTCCTAATGTTTACGGAATGAGTCTTTTTGCTGATGGCGGATTGATGTCGACAAAACCATACATCAGCAGCAGTAATTACATTATGAAAATGAGTAACTATCCCAAAGGACAGTGGCAGGAGACATGGGATGGACTCTTTTGGGCTTTTATGGATAAACATCGTGATTTTTTCTTATCAAATCCAAGATTAGGAATGCTGATTCGAACCTTCGACAAAATGAATCAAGAGACGAAAGAAAAACATTATACTAACGCAGAAAATTTTTTTCATTTTATAGAGAATGACTGAGAGAGAAAAAATAAGTATTGTTTGGTTTAAAAGAGATCTGAGGTTACAGGATAATGAAGCCATTCAGAATGCCGTAACTAAAGGTCGGCGTATCTTATTATTGTACCCTTTCGAAACGATGCTTCTCGAAGATGTACACTATGATGAACGTCATTGGAATTTTATCAAACAATCGATCGAAGATATAAATGATGAATTAAAGCCATTGAAAACCAAGGTGATGGTCGTACAATCGGATATCATCAATATCTTTAATCAGATTCAGAATTCTTATAAAATTGGAAGTGTTTATTCGCATCAGGAAACTGGATTACTTGTGACCTATCAGCGTGATAAAGACTTTGCAAGATATTGTAGAAACAATTCTATCGAATGGAAAGAAAATATTAACAATGGAGTTCTTCGAGGGTTGTTAAATAGAGAGGATTGGTTTGAAATGTGGGAAGCGTACATGAATAAAAAACTTATAGAAAATCAACTTGACCGTTCCAATTTTCTTTCGATTGAAGATATAGAGAAGCTTGAACGCTACTTCCATACGGTATCATTGACTACTAAAAAAAGTAAGAAATTTCAGTCTGGCGGCACCAAAACAGCTTGGAAATACGCCAATTCATTTTTCAATGAACGGCATAAAAATTACATGTATCACATTTCAAAACCTGCTGAATCTCGATTGAGCTGCAGTCGTTTATCACCCTACATCGCGTGGGGAAATGTATCGATTCGACAAATTTATCAGAAGGCAAAATCAGTAAAATCCAGTTCAAACAGAAGACATATTGGTGCGTTTATTTCGCGATTGCGATGGCAAGCGCATTTCATTCAAAAATTTGAAATGGAACACACTATGGAAAACGCCAGTATCAACAAGGGATATCACAAGTTAAAAAAGAGCATTTCCAAAGAATACACGAGAGCGTGGGAAGAGGGACAAACTGGATTTCCACTAGTAGATGCAAGTATGCGTTGCTTGCGCGAAACCGGTTATGTCAATTTTAGAATGAGAGCACTACTAGTTTCATTTTTCACTCATATTCTATGGCAACCCTGGCAGGCAGCTACGCATCACTTATCGAGAATGTTTCTTGATTTTGAACCCGGAATTCATTTTCCACAATTACAAATGCAAGCTGCTGAGACCGGAATTAATAATATCAGAATTTATAATCCAATAAAAAATAGCTTAGAACATGACGAAGATGCTACTTTCATCAAAAAATGGATACCCGAACTAAAAAACTTACCGAAAGCATTTATTCACGAACCTTATTTAATGACCCCATTAGATCAGCAATTCAATAATGTGACACTTGGAAAAGATTATCCGAAACCCATTGTCGATGCAAAACAAGCCCGAAAGTATGCATCAGACATCCTATGGAAGATGAAAAACGACCCAGAAGTTGTACAAGAAAATTCTCGTATCCTTAAGAAACACACCCTTTCCGATCGACAAAGAATGTTAAATTCTGATTAATTATAAGGTAAATTTATTACACAATACAAAAACCTGTTTAATCATTTTAACAAATAATTAAACATTTTTATACCTTAGTTGAGCATTATTATTTAGATATTTGAAAGACTCATTATTAAAAGTACAATGATATTTGACACTACGCTTCAGAATAAGGATAACGAAATATTAATAACTGACATCGTGGGTCGAAAGTTTTCTTTTTTTGAATCAATTAAAATGAATGGAATTGGTTCGAAGCGTATGATGATCGAGAGTGTCAGTCCTAGCATGGACAGGCTGATGAACACCGTTTCAGATATCAATTATGCGAATATCGAATTGCGAAAGAATGGTATCATTGTCCACATCAATCAGGGTTTAAAAACCTACAGTTGGGTTATTCCTTTTCATCAATTACATACCTATCAATCTGATGGATTTAGTATTCATGCAAACGGAAGCCATGTAAGATTTATGAATAATAAGTTATTGAAAGAAAACAAAATGTTCTTATTCAAAATGATGAATTTGAAGGCCAAGAGTCAGGAACAGTTCAATTTTCAATTCAACTAATGTTAGACAAAGTAGAGGTAGACAGAGTTATTGAAATGGCTTGGGAAGACCGCACTCCTTTTGATGCCATCTTATTTCAGTTCAATTTGAAAGAGCAAGAGGTGATTGAATTAATGAGGAGAGAACTAAAACCGAGTAGTTTTAGACTTTGGAGAGCAAGAGTACAAGGAAGACGAACGAAACATACAAAATTGCGAAGTTTTGAAGAAGGCCGATTCAAATGTTCAAGGCAAAAATCAATTTCGAACAACGCAATATCAAAACGTTAAACTAGTGCTTTGTTCCAGCAATGGAGACAGCACGTAAAAAAGACCAAATATGGCAACACAAGTTCTAGAAAAATTAAGAGAAAAAAGAAAAACAAACGGATCCCCGTTTCAGGGATTAAATGCCCATGAAATTGGAGATGATCATCTCCTCACTGGCTTAGAAACTCCAATGAGAGCGGATGCCTTTGCAATTTCTGAAGAAGAAAAAAAGTTAAAAATTGAATACCACTTCACCGAAATCATGAACGCTTTAGGTTTGGATTTAACTGATGATTCATTACAAGGCACTCCAAAACGAGTGGCAAAAATGTATATCGAGGAGATTTTCTCAGGATTGAATCCAGCCAATAAACCGAAAGTTGCATTGTTTGATAACAAGTATCAATACAACCAAATGTTGGTTGAGAAAAACATCACCTTTTATTCGAATTGCGAACATCATTTTGTACCTATTATAGGTAAAGCACACGTGGCTTATATCAGTTCTGGAAAAGTGATCGGATTATCGAAGTTAAACCGAATCGTACAATACTATGCCAAAAGACCGCAAGTACAGGAGCGATTAACGAATCAAATTGCAGAAGAATTAAAAAACGTTTTACACACTGATGATGTGGCGGTTATTATTGATGCGAAGCACTTATGTGTTTCATCCAGAGGTGTAAAAGATGACACGTCAAGTACAGTGACGTCGTTCTTTGGTGGTAAATTCAACACACCAGAAAAAATAGCTGAATTACAAAACTCTTTAAATTACTAATTATGGAATTAATTGAAAAAGCTCTAGAATTCGAAAACAGAAAAATGAGGTTTCCTACGACTAGCGACAGGATTCTAGCATCTCGAGAAGCAAAGTCCTTAATTTTAAGTCTAAATGAAGTTTATAAAGTGAACAAAGACAAAAACATTATGGACATTATGAAGCGTTTAACTGCCATTAAACAGCGAATTGAAAAACGTTTAAAGGGAAAACCATTAACTGCAGTTTAATCATTACAAGTAAACCTATATTAAAGCCCTTCATCGGGCTTTTACTTTTACATACCTATTCTACATGAAAACCATTGTCATTATTGGCGCCAGTCGAGGTATCGGAAATGCTATTGCAAATCAATTATCTCCCGATCACAAAATAATTAATATCAGTAGAAACAACCCCGATAACCTCCAAAATATAACCAATTTTAGTCTGGATATCCTTACAGATACGCTTCCTGAGATTGAAGAAGTGGATGCTTTAATCTACTGTCCGGGAAGTATTAATTTAAAACCCATAAGCCGATTAAAATTGGATGATTTTCGAAATGATTTCGAAATCAATGTCATGGGAGCTGTGAAGGCTATACAACATTTTTTACCCAAATTAAAGAATGGCAACAACCCATCAATTGTTTTGTTCAGCACCGTAGCAGCAAAACTTGGGATGCCTTTTCACGCGAGCATCGCAGCAGCCAAAGGAGCTGTGGAGGGAATTACAAAGTCATTAGGTGCAGAATTAGCGCCAACCATTCGTGTCAATGCAATTGCTCCAACAGTAACAAATACAGATTTGGCCTCGAAGTTATTACGGAACGAACGGATGATTGAAAATATCAAAGAAAGACATCCGTTGAAGAAATACCTTGAGCCAAACGAGGTGGCCGCTATGGCAAAGTTTTTAATTTCAGATGAAGCAAAATCAATATCTGGGCAGACTTTTGAATTGGATTGTGGAATTGTAAGCTTTAAAATTTAATTATGGGAAATCTATATGATATTCAAATCAATAGCCTACAGGGAAAACCGATTAATTTTGGTGATTTCAAAGGCAGGTATATTCTATTCGTCAACGTGGCATCAAAATGTGGTTTTACACCCCAATACAAGGATTTAGAAAAATTATATCAAGAATACAAAGATCATCTTATAGTCATTGGAGTACCGTGCAATCAATTTGGGAATCAGGAACCAGGAAGCTCAGATGAAATTCAGGAATTTTGTCAGGTTAATTACGGTGTTTCATTCTTAATCACAGAGAAGGTAAATGTTAAAGGAAGCAACCAGCATCCGCTTTATGCCTGGTTAACCAATAAAGAAAATAATGGAAAGAAGAGTTCTACGGTTCGTTGGAACTTTCAGAAATACCTAGTGGATTCTGAAGGAAACCTAATCGACTTCTATTACTCTATTACCAAACCCACCAGTTCAAAAATCACAAAGCATATCCTATAATTATGTTCGGATTATTCAAAAAGAAAAGCGAAAAAGAGAAATTGCAGGGTCGCTACAAAAAATTAATGGAAGAAGCATACAAACTACAATCGGTTAATCGCAGTCAAAGTGACGAAAAATATGCCGAAGCAGACGCCATCTTGAAACAAATTGATGCACTTGGCAATTAAAAAATCATACCAGCTTTTAGTTTTATTTCTATTGATCAACTTTGGCGGATTGGCTCTGGGTAGTTTTTTAATGAACAGCGGCCCTACTTCAGATTGGTACATGGGATTGAACAAGGCTCCATGGACTCCTCCAGGATGGGTTTTCGGTGCTGCCTGGACTACGATTATGATATGTTTTTCGATTTATTTATCGAAACTTTTTGTGGTCGATGATACGAAAAATCAACGATTGATATATGGTGGACAGGTCTTTTTAAATGTAATCTGGAATTATATTTTCTTTAATCAACATCAGGTATTACTGGCATTGATAGTCATTGTGTTATTAACCTCACTCATTTTTATCTACTTTTTTAAATTGAGTTATAAAGTTCAAATGGCTAAGTATTTATTAGTACCATATATGATCTGGTTATGCATTGCAACATCATTAAATCTTTATGTTTTAATCCATAATTAATGAAAATTTACACCCTACATAAGACCCAGAAATTACCCATTAGTGTAGATGAGGCATGGGAATTCCTATCAGATCCAAAAAACTTAAAAATTATCACACAGGCTAAAATGAGTTTTGATATCATTTCTGGTGCAGATCGTCCTATTTATGCCGGACAAATCCTACAATATAAGGTAACACCAATGATGGGAATACGCACAAAATGGGTGTCTGAAATTAAGTCTATAGTGCCTAAAAAGTATTTTGTTGATGAACAATTATACGGGCCTTACTCGCTCTGGCATCACAAACATTTCATTCGTGAAATTGAAGGTGGTGTAGAAATGGAGGATATTATTGATTATAAAATTCCATTGGGGATTTTAGGTCAAATGATCCATCCTTTATTGGTAAAACCAAGATTAGAAGAGATTTTTAATTATAGACAGAAAAAACTAGTTGAACTTTTTGGTGAATACAAATAGCAATGGAAAACATTAGTATTTTTTGGTTTCGAAGAGATTTACGTTTACATGATAATTGTGCCTTATTTCATGCTTTAAAAGGAGAGCATAAAGTTGTTCCTATTTTCATTTTTGATTCGTCCATTTTGGATAAGCTTCCGAAAAATGATGCGCGAGTAAATTTTATTCATGAAGAACTTAGAAAAATAAATGGGTCATTACAAGCGTTAGGATCCAATCTTTCCATTTATCACGGCAAACCATCAGAAGTTTATAAAAATTTAATAAAAGAATTCTCTATTGAAGGGATTTATACCAATCATGACTACGAACCTTATGCAACGCAAAGAGATGAAGAAATCAGGGTTTTGTTGGCCGACAACGGAATTCCATTCCATACGTTTAAAGACCAGGTTCTTTTTGAAAAAGATGAAGTCGTAAAACAAGACGGAAAGCCATATGTTGTGTATACAGCATATTCTAGAAAATGGTTGGAACGGTTTCGGGAAGAAGGGCTTCCAAATTATCCATCAGAAGAAATACAACACAACTTCTCTACCAAACATAAGGAACAATATCTTTCAGTAACCGATATCGGTTTTGAACCATCGGACATTAAGATTGAGCCCTATGATATTTCTTTGGATTTGATTGATGCTTACGAAGAAACGCGCAACTTTCCAGATAAAGAGGGAACTTCAAAATTGGGACCTCATCTTCGATTTGGGACTGTAAGTGTGCGTCAAATGATTTCTAAAGCGAGTGAAAGCAACAATATTACCTTCTTAAAAGAACTAATTTGGCGTGAGTTTTTCATGCAAATTTTACATCATTTTCCACATACGATAAAAGACAGTTTTAAATCAAAATACGACCGAATTGAATGGCGTAATGACGAAGCTGAATTTGAAAAATGGTGTAAAGGTGAAACAGGTTATCCTTTGGTTGATGCAGGAATGCGCGAATTGAATACAACTGGCTTTATGCACAATCGAATCCGCATGTTAGTTGGAAGCTTCTTATGCAAACACCTGCTAATCGATTGGCGATGGGGGGAAGCTTATTTTGCAGAAAAACTAAATGACTACGAACAATCGAGTAATATCGGTAACTGGCAATGGGTTGCTGGGTCTGGTGTTGATGCTGCTCCTTATTTCAGGATTTTTAATCCGACTACTCAAATTCAGAAGTTTGACAAGAAGCATATTTACATTAAAAAATGGGTTCCCAACTATCAGGATTTCGATTATCCGCAGCCGATTGTAGATCATAAATTTGCTCGCGAACGCTGCTTAAAAACTTACAAAGAAGCCTTAGATTAAAGTTGTTTATTCTTACAAGTCGGCCTATATTTGACCTCAACTTTCGGGATGTAGCTTAGTCCGGTTAAAGTGCTGGTCTGGGGGACCAGAGATCGGAGGTTCGAATCCTCTCATCCCGACAAATAGATTCCTAACTTCGAAGAAGTTGGGTTTTTTATTTGTTATGAGCCAAGTATTCTTGAGTGAATGAACAAATAAAAAATTAAATAATGTGTGAGCATTAGGAATCTGTTTGCAACATATCTAATGGAGGATCATTAAAAAAATAATCCTCTCATCCCGACAAATACAAACCACGAAAAGGGTGGTTTTTTTTGTTTTGTAAGGTTTCGAATCAAGCTTGCTTGAAATTCGAAAATGAAGAAAACAAAATAAAGCTTCGGAGAAGGTTTTTATTTGCAGTTATCCCAACTAAGGATCATTGAAAAATAATCCTCTCATCCCGACTATTTTTCTCTTTATTATACACTAAATAATTGGCAAGTGCACTTCGTTTAATTATTAAAAATGGTTAAATTGCACAGACACGTTTTTTCTTTACATTTTAAATATATATTTCGATTAATTTTAACATGATCCAAAGTCTAATAGATAGCCTCATTGATGTAAATGCTGAACAGATTTCTGGTCAGGATGCTACTTTTTTATACGCTGAATCGCCATCAAGTCCAATGCACATCGCAACACTAACGGTGGTAGAGGGCTCTTTAAAATACGAAGATTTTAAGGCTATAATTGCCTCAAAGCTTCATTTGATTCCTAAATTCAGAAAACGTTTGGTAAATGTTCCATTCAACGTGGACTATCCGTTTTGGGTAGATGATCCTAATTTTGATTTGGATTTACACCTGCATCGTTATAAACTTCCAGATCCGGCAAACTGGAAGACCTTACGTGATTTAACTTCATCGATTTTCAGTAATTCACTGGATTTAAGAAGACCGCTATGGTCGGTCAGTTTTATCGAAGGACTAGATAACGTTTCCCAGGTTCCGAAAGGATCCGTAGCGATTATCTCAAAGATTCATCATGTCATGATTGATGGAACTTCTGGCGTTGGGATTATGGCGAAACTATTTGATACAACTAAAGAAGACGCAACAAAGGATATCAAGCCGCCGCGTCCTTACGAGCCCAATAGTTTACCCGATGACATTCAGCTATTGGCAAAAAGTGCACAAACCTTTATGAAAGATCCACTGAAACTTCCAAAGTTTGTCAGTGAATCGGCCTTAGCGTTCGTGAAAGGAAGGGTAAATAAGCAAGTGAAAGGAAATAAGGCTAAAGTTCAAAAATCATATAGTACACCGAAAACCATTTTTAACGGAACGGTTTCACCGAAACGTACCTGGGGAACTGCGATATTATCTTTTGAGCGCATCAATAACCTAAGAAAAATACAGGGAGTTACCGTAAACGACTTGATCGTTGCCATTTGTGCTGGTGCTCTACGTAAATACTTACTGGAAAAAGACAAATTACCAAGTCAACCTTTGGTGGCAAACGTTCCAATTTCTATTCGAACAGAAAATTCAAAAAACAGAATGGATAATCAAATATCCAATATGCTGGTAAAAATCGGAACCCATATTGAAGACCCGATTAAACGATTGGAATACATTCAGTTTCAAACGACGCAAGGAAAAGCAAAACACAAAACAGTCGGTGCAAAATCCTTAGCGCAAATGGCAGAAGCAGTTCCTTTTGGAGTGGCAAATTTAGCATCAAGAATATACAGTAGATACAAATTAGGTGAATTTATCACTCCGCCATTTAATGTAACAATTACCAACGTTCCTGGACCTCAGAGTGCACTGTACTTGCGCGGCCATAAAATTCAAGGCATCTTCGGATTGACCCCAGTTTTAGATGGCTTCGGATTAATTATCGCTGCATTTAGTTACAATGGATTGGTAACCATCACAGCTACTTCCAACGCAAAAGCAATGCCAGATGCTGATTTGTTTGCCCGATACATCCGTGAATCAGCGAATGAATTGGAAGAAATTATCACTACCAATGCATCAAAGATATCTCCGAAGAAAGAGGAATTATTGAAATCAAATGCATTTTTCACAGATTTCAAAAAGTTCTTGAGCGATCAACCCAGTTTGAAGCGGAAGACTACCTCACTAACATTTAATTTTGAGATCGAAAAAGACGGAGAACCGATTCATTACGGATTTAAAATTGAAGCCGGAAAAGTTACCTATCGAAAGCGTAAGATTCTTCGACCATCCGTGCACATCAAAATTGATGATTTGAGTCTTCAAAGACTTCATAAAGGAGAAGTATATGTTGATGAATTGCGAGTGCAAGAAAAAATGAAAGCAAAAGGAAAAGAAAAAGAATTATCAAAGTTTATCGAATTGATTACAGCATTTTCTGCTTCCAAATAATGAGCTACACAACACATTTTTTTACCGCGAAAGACGGAACGGATATCCAATATTATAAGTGGACACCTACAACAACTAACATTAAAGGGGTTGTTCAAATTGCACATGGTATTGGAGAACACGCTGGCAGATATGACCATTTTGCAGAAATGTTACAGGAAGAAGGATTTGTGGTTTTCGCCAATGATCATAGGGCTCATGGGCATTCTGTAAAATCTCGAAATCTTCTCGGTGTTTACGATGGAGACGATTATTTTAACGATGCTGTAAAAGACATGCGTAAGCTTACTAAAATCATAAAAAAGCAATATCCTTCGAAGAAAATTATCCTTTTTGGTCATAGTATGGGCTCTTTATTGAGTCGTCAATATGTTACCAAATACGGAAAAGATTTGCATGCTTTAATCCTTTCAGGAACCGCCAGTTTTATGCGTGGTTTAGGGAGCATTGGATTAATGGGAACAAAAATTATCCGAACCTTTTCTGGGAGAAAAAAGAGTAATGCAGTGTTAAAAAATTTATTCTTTTCGGAGTTTAATAAAAAATTCAAACCGAATCGAACACAAGTCGATTGGATCAGTAGAGACAGACATCAGGTGGATATTTTTGAGTCGGATCCTTTGCGAATTGAAAATTTTTCCTTGAGTGTTATTGAAGATGTGATTAAGGGAAGTAAAAAAATCAATAATTACGAAACCTTTAAAAATACCCCGAATGATGTTCCAGTGTATCTATTTTCTGGAGACCAGGATCCCGTGGGTGAAATGGGGAAAGGAGTAATTAAAGTTGCTAAGAAATTTAAAAAAGCTGGAAATGATGTCACCTTGAAATTGTATAAAGGCGGACGTCATGAAATGCTAAATGAGATTAATAAAGAGGAAGTCGAGCAAGATTTATTAAATTGGCTTGACTCCAAACTGGAAGCGGCAAGTTAATATGGAAAGTAACAAGTTGGTTTATACGATTTTTACAAAGTTTGTCATCGCTCTGGTTGCAAAAGAAGAAAGCGATTTAAAAAAAACGAAAGACATTGTAAAAAAATGCTTTAAAGTTCATCCGTTTTATCCGAGTATTGAAAAGGTTTTAAAACGCGAAAAACTCCCGAAGCAATCGGCGGAACGATTGTTTGATCGCTGTGTTTCCATTTGTGAGGACTTTGGTCCCGATCGAGATTATATAACCTTGATTTTTGTATTGAAAGAAATTGATGAATCCACCAAAAACGAAGACATCGAAAAGTACATCAAAAGACTCAAAAAGGTTGTAGAAAGAATCAACGCAGGGATTCCAGCACCTCCATTGTTTAACGTTATGCTAGAATCTCGATCTGTTTTGGAATGGTCCTCCATGCATTGGATTTATTATTTCATTCCGAAGCGGAAAACGAATTTAAAAAAACCAGTTTTATTTATGCCGCCTTATTTGGGCAATGACTACACCACAAAATTTGTACGTCGTTATTTAAAATCACTAGGATTTAAAACCTACAAATGGGAACTTGGAGTCAATATGATTAACTCCAAATATCTACCTAAATTAGAACAGCGCCTGAATGAAATTTACGATATCCATCAACAGAAAGTAAGTCTTGTTGGTTGGAGTGGCGGCGGAATTTTTGCCAAATTAATCGCAAATCGTTTTCCAGATAAAGTAGAACAATTGGTAACTATTGGTTCTCCGGTTTGGGGCATTAAGCATATGAAAACACCCGTAATTAAAAGTTTGGAATTCTTGCGAGGCAAACAATTGCGAGAGCGAAATCGAAAATTCATCAAAGAATTGGAGGAAATTCCAGATATGCCCATCACTTGTATTTATACAAAAACAGATGGATTAGTACCTTGGAAACATTGTCTGGAGGCAGAAACCTACCGTGATGATATCAAAAATATTGAAGTCTTTGGAAGTCACTCAGGAATGGGAGCCAATGCAACGGTTTTATTAACTGTTGCAAATGCCCTGACGTATAATCTTCAGGAAAATCATAATAAAACCACTATTGAAAAAATTGAAAGTTTATTTTTTCCTAAATTTTGGCAAGAAAAAGGATTATCGAAATTCACAAAACTATTTGTAAACTAATCAATGGAGGACTCTTTAAAATCTATATTGAACAATTCTGATTTTCAACAAGAGCTTGAAAAAATTGCTAAGGAATCCAAATTGAAAATTGAGGATGTTAAAAAGGAAGCAAAAAAGTGTATTTCCGAATTGCATTCCCAACAACATCCTGTCGCCAATATTATTTCTACTAAAGGTTCCGAATTGTTATTATCCAGAGCCTACAGTAATAAAATAGACATCGATACGGATGAGATTAAAAAACTGATGGCAATTATGCGTCAGCATTCTGTAGCTTTTATTTTAACTCATAAAACATATTTAGACACACTGGTATTGCTGAGTACCTTAGCTCGATATGGAATGCCTATACCCTATTCTTTCGGCGGAATCAATCTTGCATTTCCAGGTTTAAAACAATTGGGTAAAAATGCGGGGCTGATCTTTTTGCGTCGAAGTTTTAAGGATGATAAAATTTACAAAGCCTCATTGCGTCATTATATTTCACAATTGATTGACCGCGGCGATCATCTGACCTGGAATATCGAAGGGACTCGATCTCGAACAGGTAAAATCGTTTATCCGCAGATGGGAATCTTGAAATACATCATGGAGGCCGAACAACAAAGCAACCGATCTGTAAAATACATTCCGGTTTCAATTGTATACGATTTGATTCCTGATGTTAAGGAGATGACCGAGCAAGGGAAAGGAAAAGAAAAGAAGTCTGAGAATTTATTGGAATTCTTTAACTACTTCCAAAAATTAGGCAATCAATTCGGAAAAGCAGCCATTCGATTTGGTCTTCCTGTGGATGCTTCCAAACATCATAATGCTGTAATTCCAGATATTGGAGAAGACAGTTATTCTAAGAAATATACCTTACCACGATTTGCTTTTGAATTGATTCATAAAGCAAACAGTATCACGCCAGTAACCACAGTTTCATTAGTTTGTAATGTGTTATTGAACAATTTCGCACTTACGAAAAAAGAGATTGATTTTAGTGTTTTAAAGTTGATGAACTACATCGAAAGTCGAAAGAAAAACATTCTCATCGACCGTGGTGATAAGATTGAAGCAACCGTTCAAAAATCCCTGAATTTATTGAAAAGTGCTGGTATTGTTCAGAAATTTAAAGCAGGATATGAAGTTGAATATAGTTTGGCTTCGAACGAGTTTTTATCGGCCATGTATTACGCCAATATGGCTTCGGCTCACTTGTATCACAGAGCTTTTATCGAAATGGCGCTGACCAAGATTAAAGATGATACCAGTGAAGATCGACTAATTACGTTCTGGAAGGAAATCATGGATTTACGCAACCTGTTTAAATTCGAGTTTTTCTATACCAACAAGCCGCAATTCAGCACAGAAATTGAAGATGAACTTGCCTTATTCGATGAGGATTGGCGAAATATTATCAATAATAAAAGAAGAAGTATAAAATCCTTATTATCGAAACAGAAATTGTTTGTTTCCAAAGGATTGCTGCAGATATATATTGAGGCCAATAAAGTAGTTTGCCACACCCTTCAGACTTGGGATTTAGAAGACAACTTCAATGAAGATGATTTTATTCAACTTTGCCTATTCAAAGGAAAAGAACTGCATTGGAAATCAAAAATCAATCGATTGGATAGTGTTTCTAAGCCTTTCTTGGTTAGCTCATTGCGTTTTGCAAAGAATGCAAAATTGACCCCATATCATGGTAAAATTGATTTCGAAGGATTAGAGGAATGGAAAACTACTTTGGATGATTTATCCTCTCGATTAGAGTTTCTACAGAATTTAGAAAATCAAATAGCAAAAAAGAGTTCGGCTCCAAAAGTTGAAAAATTTGTTCCGGGATCTGAAGATCATAAAACACACACTAAAATTGATCGTAACGAAGAAGGTTCGCATATTGCTGCATTCTTTGATTTGGATCGAACATTAATCAATGATTTTTCGGCGAAGAAATTTGTTCAAAGTCGATTGTTAAGTGGTAAATCTACTCCAGCTGAACTATTACTTCAGTTTGCTACTATTTTGATGTATGCATCTGGAAATCGCGATTTTGAATCCTTAACCAAAGTATCCGCCTTCGGATTAAAAGGCATCAAAGAGAAAGAGTTCAAGGAATTGGGTGAATTGGTATTTAAAGATTATTTGGAACCCACTATTTATCCGGAATCACGAAAACTGATTCAGTCACATTTAGACAAAGGACATAAAGTAGTGATCATTTCTGCCGCAACGCGGTATCAAATTACACCGATTGCCGATGAACTAGGAATTTCTGATATCTATTGCACGGAATTAGAAGTTCAGAAAAAGAAATTCACGGGGGTCATTACCGAAATGTGCTGGGGTGAAGGAAAAGCGAGAGCCGGACGAAAATTTGCAAAGGAAAATGGAATAGACCTATCGAAAAGTTATTTCTACACCGATAGTTTCGATGATTATCCATTATTAGAAATCGTTGGAAATCCAGTGGCTACAAATCCAGACAATCGCTTATCACAAGTAGCCTTCGAAAACGAATGGCCAATTCTACGTTTTGAAGATACAACCAAGAAACCACTAGTTAATGGGGTGAGAACCCTTTTAGCAGGTGCAAGTATTTATCCGTCTGCAGTTCGAGGAATTGCACAAGGATTACTGACCCTGAACAAGAAAGAGGCGGCAAACACAACCTTTTCGAGTGTCGGTGATTTGGGAACCAAGCTAGCTGGCCTTGATATTGTGGTGAAAGGAAAACAAAACTTAAAAGATTTTAGACCTGCAGTCTTTTGTTTTAATCATCAAAGTTCTGCGGATTTCTTTATCCTCCTAAAAATATTGAGACGCGATATTACAGGTGTTGCCAAAAAAGAATTGGAATACTCTCCTATCGGACCTCTTTTCAAAGCGTTAGGAGCCATATTTGTGGATCGATCAAATAAAGAAAAAGCAATAGAGGCTTTGAAACCTGCAGTTGATGCATTGAAAGACGGAACATCCATCGTGATTGCACCGGAAGGTACTCGAAGCGGCAGCAAGAAACTAGGAAAATTTAAAAAAGGAGCTATCCATTTGGCAATCAAAGGTGGCGTACCTATCATTCCGATAGTGATTAAAAATGCGTATCAAGCCATGCCAAAAGGCAGCAACTTTTTCAAACCTACACATATTGAGGTTGTCGTTTTAGATCCGGTAGATACCTCTGGATGGAAGCCAAAAAACATTGACAAATACGTGGAAGAGGTACGCGATTTATTCGTTAGAGAATTAGAAAATTAATCAACTAAAACTATATTCATGATACTAAATGTTGGATTACTGGGTGGTGGATCTTGGGGTACAACCGTTGCTTCACTTACCGCAAAAAACTCCCCTACCGTAATATGGGCAAGAAATCCAAAAACGGTTGAGGAAATCAATATGCATCATACCAATGAGAAGTATTTACCCAATGCAAAATTAACGCCCAACTTACGGGCCTCAAATTCCATTAAAGAAACAGTGGAAAATGCGGATGTTGTTGTAATGGGTGTCCCAGCGCAAAGTTTCAGAGCGGTTTTAGAAGAAGCCAAACCTCATATTCGTCCGTGGGTACCAATTATTAATCTTGCAAAGGGATTGGAATTAAGCACCAAGAAACGAATGACAGAAATCATCGAAGAAATTATGCCAGGTCATCCAGCAGGTGTCTTAACGGGTCCGAACTTAGCGAAAGAAATTCATTTCGGAAATGCAGCTGCGGCTGTTATCGCCATGGTTGATGATACCATTGCCATGAAATTACAAAGCGTTTTCAGTTCGGGACTATTCCGAGTATACACCAATACGGATGTGATTGGATGTGAATTAGGTGGTGCTTTGAAGAACATTATTGCGATTGCCTCTGGAATGGGAGACGGGGCCAATGCAGGAGATAATACCAGAGCAGCCATAATCACCAGAGGATTAGCAGAACTCACCCGTTTGGGAATTGCGATGGGCGGAAAGAAAAGTACATTTGCAGGTTTGGCCGGAATGGGAGATTTGGTAGCGACCTGTTCCAGTTCAAAAAGTAGAAATCACCATGTCGGATTCCAATTGGGACGTGGTAAAAGTTTAGAGGAGATTGTTGGCGAGATGAATGAAGTGGCCGAAGGTGTAAAAACAGCGAAAGTTGTGATGGAATTGGCAAAGGAATACACTATTGACATGCCAATTTCAAAGGAAATTTATAAAGTATTGTATGAAGGCAACACAGTCAACGATGCCTTTAGAGGATTACTAAAACACGAAGTTGGATCTGAAAAAGAACCAGGATAAATAATTCAATTATGGATAAAAAACAAAATCAAAACGCCTCGTTTATGGTACGTTTCAATCAGCGAATCTATCAGGAGGATGGGGAATCTAAAGTACAATGGCGTGGTAAAATTAGTCATGTGCAAGACGGTGATGAGCAACGATTTTCCGATTTCAAAGACGCTTTGGATTTTATGCAGAAAAAACTCAGCGAACTTACCGAAAAAGCGACTGAGCACAGATCATCTGAAGAACAGGAAAACATTATTCAGAAGAGCTTTGCCATGTGGAAGACCATCAAGGATGTTGGTCCTAAGGTGATTAAGGAAACCCTAAAAGATCCGAAGAAACAATTCACGAATTTACAAGGTGAAATTCAGGAGAAGTTTACCACATTGAGTGATGAAATCAGCGAGAAAGTTCAGATGGATCAATGGCGGAATGCCACACGTTCGGATTTCCATGAGATTCAAAATCAGATTGACGGATTATCATCAGAAATAAAAAAGCTTTCCAAAAAAATTGACGGACTAAAAAAGTAAGCCTTCGAATGTCTGAATTTAAGCAGCAAATTTTTGATCTAGAACGCTTTAAAGAAAACGCCGAGGTTCGAATTGAAACCCTAGGCAACTTTAGGGTATGGAGAGATCATGAAAAAATCGAAGCGAAAGAATTCGGACGCGATAAAACTATGCAGCTGCTACAGTACCTCATCGCCAATCGACAACGCAATGCGCTACACAAAGAAAAAATAATGGATGATTTGTGGGAAGACTGGAACGATAGAGATTTCAAAGTAGCGATGCACGGAATCAATAAGGCATTAGAACCGAATCGACAATCGAGAACTGAACCGAAATTTATCATCCGGCAAGGAGTGAGTTATCAAATTGATTTGGAAAAAGTATGGATTGATGCCGAAGCTCTTGAAAGCTTCATCATTATTGGAAATAAAACCTATACATCCGACTCTGAAGTGTCAAAACTGGCCTTTCAACATGCGATTGATGTGTATAGAGGATCGTTCTTACCCAATCGAATTTATGAAGATTGGACATCCGAAGAACGAGAAAAAGCCCAACTACTTATTTTAGGAGCTTATATTTCTTTAGCCGAATTACTACTGAATGAGAATCCGTCAGAAAGCATCCGACTGTGTCAGAATACCATCAATATTGATGCGACATGGGAAGACGCTTATCGTATACAGATGAAGGCTTATATTGCGAAAGGCAATCGTCCGCAGGCCATTAAAACCTACATGAAATGTGAAGTGATTCTCGAAGAAGAATACGGCATTTCTCCCCTACCCGAAACCAAACAACTACTCAAAGAAATCGAGGCGATTAATTAGTGATCATCGACTTGTAACTCATCTGTAACCACCACATTGTATGTTTGTACCATAATTTGAAAATAAATTCATTTTGGTATGAAAACTATAACGAAAAAAATCAAGAAAAAAGCAACGGAAGTCAACGATGCTTTATTGAATACTACAGAAAAATCGGTATTAAAAGGAATTGATACACTTAGTCGTGCACAACAGTTTACAGATTCGAAAATCAAAAAGGGATTTGAAAAGTCTGAGCAAATTCAGGATACCGTATTTCATTACTTAGAAAACTCAAAGGGATTTGTTTGGAAGAAATTAAATAAAACCTTGGACGCATTTGGAGTGAAGTAAGTTGTAACTCATTTGCAACTTTCGTCATTTACATTTGTACAAAAATTTTAAAATAAAAATAAACGATATAACATGGCAACTAAGAAAACAAAAACTGATGCAAAATTAGGAAAGGCGAAAGCCATCGTTAAAAAAATCAATAATGATTTAATCGATGCTTCTTTCAATGCTATTGAAACTACAGTAAAAACGGGTGAGAAATGGCAGAAATTAACTTCAAAGTTAATCAAGAAAGCTGAGCCTTTAACACAACAACAAATCAATATGGTTGTTGAAACTGCAGAATCTATTAAAGGACAATTAGAAACTGGAACCGAGCGCTTAAAGCACTTGGTAGGGTACGACCCGAAAATGGTTGAGAACGCAAAGAAAATGGTTTCTGAGCATCCAATTGTAGAAAAGGCAGAAGAAGTAAAAGAGAAAATTGAAAAGGAAATCGCGAACAACAAATTGGTTCAAAAAGCCGAGAAAATGAGCGATACAATCAAGAAGAACATTACTGAAACGATTGAAGAGGTAAAGGAAAAAATTGATGCTTACACCGAAAGTGTTGTAGAAGAAAAGAAAACGAAAAAGACAAAAAAGACAACTAAAAAAGCAGCGGCTCCAAAAGCTGCAAAAGAAGCATCTAAAGTTGTTATTGAGAAAACAGCTATTCAGGATGATTTAAAAGTGATCAAAGGAATTGGACCTGTTTTAGAGAAGTCGTTGAAGGAATTAAACATCACTTCTTACGCTCAGATTGCGAAAATCACAATCAAAGATTTGACAAAAGTGTTGAACGACGCTGGAATCAATGCTAAGATTTACGATTTATCTGGATGGAAAGCTCAGGCAAAATTGGCTGTAAAAGGTGATATGGAAGCCGTGAAAAACTGGACAAAAAAATAATTTAAGATTTTAAAACTCTAAAAAATGGCAACTAAGAAATTGAATAAAACAGCGTTCACAAAGAAGTTTGACCAAGTGGTAAAAACTGCAACAGACACTGCTACCAAAGCGAACGACTTTGCTTTAAACACCACAGAAGAAGCAGTAACAGGAGCAATTAATGTTGCAGCTCAATGGCAAAACGTAACGAACAAAGCATTAAAAGGTGGGGTCAAATTAATGGACAATCAGCAAAAGATTGTATTTGACGCCCTTGAAATGTACAAGGCACATTTGTTGAACGGAAGAAAAAAATTACGCAAAATTTTTGCATAATTAATTAGTGTTAGATAACGTGAAGGAGCCAAGTTAAATTTAACTTGGCTTTTTTGTTTTTATAGGTCACCATATCCCTATTCATTAAAAGGTTTCGTACCTTTGTATCCTATTCAGATCTATGAGAAAAAAGAAGACAATTTCGAAATTAGATTTACTAACCCTTTACATGGATTTTGTTTCAGATCATGAGGCAAAACCGAGTTCTGTCGAAGATTTTTGCGAAAAGGTAAACTTACACCAAGAAGCTTTTGAAAAGCACTTTTTCTCATTTAAAAAAATGGACAAAGCGATTTTCTTAGAGCTTTTTAAAAATTCTATAGACGTCCTCGAAGAAAGTGAAGAATTTTTAAATTTTGATAGTAAGAATAAACTGATTAGTTTTTACTTCACCTTTTTCGAAAACTTGTCCTTGAATCGTCAGTATGTAAAAACAGTTTTAAGCGGGTGTACCAATCAGTTAACATCGTTTAAAAGATTATCATTACTGAAAAGCGAATTTCTACATTTCATTGAATCGTTATCACTTAGAGAAAGTATCATTCCGGTTGAAGGATTGGAAACCATTCAGCAACGGTTTATATCAGAAACCATGTGGTTCCAATTGGTTGCGACCATCCGTTTTTGGCTTGATGACCATTCTGAGACCTTTGAAAAGACCGATATTTTCATTGAAAAATCAATCAATACTAGCTTCGAACTTTTGGAAAACAAATTTTTAAAAAATGCATTTGACCTCGGAAAGTTTATCCTAAAGGAGAAATTTTCTAAGGAAAATTAAAATCTCATGAAGAAAGCCAGTAAATTACCCATTTCAAAAATCCAAAGAGCTTCAAAAATTGTGAAAACCGGCGCTAAAGTTGGTGTGAACTACGTAAAATACTACGGAGATAAAATCACAAAAAATGAAGCAGAAGCGCGCGAAAAATTGAATCAGTCGAATGCTGAGGATATTTATGACAGTTTGAAAGATTTGAAAGGAAGCCCATTGAAAGTGGCGCAAATGTTAAGTATGGAAAAGAGCATTTTGCCGCGCGCCTATGTGGAGAAATTCTCGTTAGCGCAATTCTCTGTTCCGCCATTATCAGAAGCCCTGGTATTACGAACATTCAAAAAGAATTTGGGTAAGAATCCGACTGATCTATTTGATGAATTTGATGTGAGAGCTGCCCATGCAGCAAGTATTGGTCAGGTCCACAAAGCAAAAAAAGACGGAAAAACCTATGCGGTTAAGATTCAATATCCGGGCGTATCTGAAAGTATCAAATCAGATTTAGCCTTATTAAAGCCATTCGTAATTCGGATGTTTAATATGAAAGGAAAAATGTCTGATAAATACTTCTTCGAAGTTCAGGATAAATTATTGGAAGAAACCGACTACAATTTAGAGGTAGCCCAAAGCGAGGAAGTAGCAAATGCCTGTGAAAGTATTTCAAATATTACCTTCCCTAAATATTATAAAGATCAGTCTTCAAAGCAAATTATCACCATGGACTGGATGGAGGGAATTCACCTTTCTGAATTTACTGAAACAAATACCAATCAGGAAAAGGCGAATAGATTAGGTCAGGCCTTATGGGATTTCTATATGTTCCAGATTCATAAACTGAAAAAGGTACATGCAGATCCTCATCCTGGAAACTTCTTAGTATCGAAAGATACTGAGCTCATTGCCTTAGATTTTGGATGTATGAAAGCCATTCCCGAAGATTTTTACACGCCGTATTTTGAATTGGCAGACCAAGCCACTTTATCCGATCAAAAACGATTTGAAAAGAAAATGTATGAGCTTGAAATTTTATTGGAGACAGACACCAAAGAAGAATTAGCTTTCTTTAGTGATATGTTTCATGAAATGCTTAGTATTTTCACAAAACCAATGCATGCCGAGACATTTGATTTCTCTGATGTTACATTCTTTGGGGAAATAAGTGAGTTCGGAGAACGTTATGCGAGGAACACAGAATTAAGACAATACAATGCAAGCCGGGGATCAAAACATTTTATCTATATGAACCGAACGTTCTTCGGATTATATAATCTAATGTTCGACCTTAAGGCAAAGGATATAAAAATTAACAACTTCCTAAATTTGTAATATATTTATAGGGAGTAATCAACCAAATTTTAGTTATGTATATCATCGGAATTGCAGGAGGTACCGGTAGTGGAAAAACCACTGTGGTAAATACCATCCTGAAAGGGCTACCTGTTGACGAAGTCTGCGTGATTTCTCAAGATTCCTATTATAAAGCAACAGACGAATTATCGCTCGAAGAACGAAACAAAATCAATTTCGATCATCCCAATTCAATTGATTTTGAATTACTGATTGAACATTTGAAATTACTGAAAGTAGATCGTATTATCGATCAACCGGTGTACTCATTTGTGACACACAATCGAACGAAAGATGTTATTAAAACCTATCCGAGAAAGGTAATTATCGTCGAAGGAATCCTAATCTTCAACAACAAGGAACTGCTCGATTTATTTGACATCAAAATCTTTGTACACGCGCAGAGTGATGAACGATTGATTCGTAGAATTCGACGCGATATTAATGAACGAGGAAGAGATATTGATGAAGTATTGAATCGTTATCAATCGACCTTAAAACCGATGCATGAACAGTTTATTGAGCCGACCAAAAATGTTGCAGATATTATTATTCCGAATGATCGGTACAATACCGTAGCTATCGAAATCATTCGCTCTGTAATTAACGAACGACTGCAATGAGTTTCAAAGCGCTGAAGGAAAATAAAATCTTTAAATTCTTCACCAACATATTTGTCCTAATTGTGTTGGTTTTCGCTGTTTGGATGACCTTTTTTGATGAAAACTCTTACCTCGTTCATCGAGAATTCAATAAGGAAATTGATGAACTGGAGAAGACCATTAAATTCTATGAAGATCGCATCAATGAGGACAGAACAACGATAAAAAAACTGCAGGATTCGCTTGAACTAGAACGTTTTGCACGCGAAAAATACCTCATGAAAAAGAAAAACGAAGACATTTATGTAATCGAATTTGATACGGTAAAATAATGGTAGAAAGTTTATTCAAATCATTCGAACCGGTTCCGGTAAAAGCCTGGAAACAAAAAATTCAAGTGGATTTAAAAGGTGCCGATTACAATAATACCTTAATCTGGAAAACCAATGAAGGTATTGATGTAAAACCTTTTTACGCCAAAGAAGATCGTACGCATCAAGTTATACCAACTTCTTTTGAAGGTTATCAGGTTTGTCAGTCGGTATTTATTGATGACCCATTCATTGCCAATCAAATTGCTCGCAAAGCATTGGAGAAAGGTGCTGAAGCCATTCAGTTCAAAGCGAACAAAAGCTTTCATATTGAAAACCTACTACAAAATATTCCTACTGGAATAACCTTGTACTTTGCATTAGATTTCTTGGAAATCGATTTTGTTTCAGATTTAGCCAACAAAACGCGAGACTATACGGTGTATTTCCAAATTGATCCCGTGGGTCATTTAGCCGAAAATGGAAACTGGTATACCAATCTGACAAGTGATTTTAGTGCCCTAATGAAACTAACAGATCAAGTTCCCAATTCAATTTTCGTCAGTTCTGATTTGTATCAAAACGCAGGTGCTACGATTCCGCAACAGTTAGCTTACACGTTAGCACATGCCTATGAGTACTTACATTATTTAGGTACCGAAAATGCGAGAAACATGCACTTTAACGTTTCTGTAGGCGGAAATTATTTCTTTGAAATTGCCAAACTTCGTGCCCTCCGACTCTTATGGAATACCATTTTAGAGGATCGAAATATAAATGAAGTTGAACCTCATATTTTTACTCAGCCAAGTATTCGAAACAAAGGGATTTACGACTACAATGTTAATATGCTTCGCACCACATCCGAATGTATGAGTGCGATTTTAGGAGGATCGAATACGGTTGCCAATATTCCTTATGATGTGATGTATCATAAATCCAATGAGTTTGGGGAACGCATTTCCAGAAATCAGTTACTGGTTTTGAACGAAGAGAGCGGATTTAAAAATGCCAAGGATATCGTGGATGGAACTTATTATATCGAATCATTAACCGAACAATTAGCAGCGAAAGCCTTAGGTATTTTCAAACAGATTGAATCAGCAGGCGGATTTATTTCGCAATTGCATTCGGGAATCATCCAGCGGAAAATAAATGAGAATCATGTGGTAGAAGTAGCAGCTTTTAATGAAGGGAAACTGAAATTATTAGGGACTAATTATCAGCCAAATCCTGATGATCGTATGAAAGCAAACTTGGAATTGTATCCATTTGCTAAAAAACGAAATACCAAGACCTTGATAGAACCCATCATCCGTAGAAGAATCGCTGAAGAATTTGAAAAAGAACGCTTAGACCAGGAAAATGAGTAGGAAATCAGTTGCACATTTAGAAATCAAAAAGTCGGATTCGAAAGCCAAATCTGATTTTTATCATGAGGACTTTGTGGCAGGAATTGCGCCAAACCTTAGAGGTCCCTATTCCACCATGTATGTAAGAAGACCATGGACAATTCGTCAATACGCAGGATTTTCAACAGCAGAAGAGAGTAATGCGTTTTACCGAAGAAACTTAGCTGCAGGACAAAAAGGATTATCGGTTGCCTTTGATTTGGCTACCCATAGAGGATACGATTCCGATCATGACCGTGTTCAGGGTGATGTTGGGAAAGCAGGTGTAGCCATAGATTCTGTGGAAGATATGAAGGTCTTATTCGACGGAATTCCGTTGGATAAAATGTCGGTTTCCATGACCATGAATGGTGCTGTTTTACCCATCATGGCATTTTATATTGTAGCTGCAGAAGAACGAGGTGTTGATCCGAATTTGTTATCGGGAACCATTCAGAATGATATATTGAAGGAGTTCATGGTGCGAAATACCTACATCTATCCTCCTACACCTTCCATGAAAATCATTGCTGATATTTTCGAATATACCAGTAAAAACATGCCAAAATTCAATTCGATTTCGATTTCTGGATACCATATGCAGGAAGCAGGTGCCACTCCTGAAATTGAATTAGCTTACACTTTGGCAGACGGATTAGAATACATTCGTACCGGATTGAAAGCAGGAATGGATATCGATGCTTTTGCACCCAGATTATCATTTTTCTGGGCCATCGGAATGGATCACTTTAAAGAAATTGCCAAAATGAGAGCGGCCCGAATGTTATGGGCGAAGATTGTTAGTCAATTCAATCCGAAAAATCCGAAGTCATTGGCATTGCGAACACATTCACAAACCAGTGGTTGGAGTTTAACAGAACAAGACCCGTTCAATAATGTGGCGCGAACTACGATTGAAGCCATGGCAGCAGCCTTTGGTGGAACGCAGAGTTTGCACACCAACGCCTTGGATGAGGCCATTGCCCTACCAACCGATTTTTCGGCACGAATTGCACGTAATACACAAATTTACTTACAAGAAGAAACCCATATCACCAAAACAGTAGATCCTTGGGCGGGTAGTTATTACGTGGAGGGAATGACAGAAGAAATTGCGCATAAAGCGTGGGAGTTATTGCAGGAGGTTGAAGAACTTGGCGGAATGACAAAAGCCATCGAAAAAGGTATTCCGAAAATGCGTATCGAAGAAGCGGCAGCCATCAAACAAGCGAAGATTGATAGCAATCAGGATGTGATTGTTGGTGTAAACAAGTATGCCTTAGATCAGGAAGATCCATTACACATTCTTGAAGTAGATAACGATGCCGTTCGTAATTCTCAAATCGAACGATTGGAGGCCTTAAAAAAGAATAGAAATACTTCAGAAGTAACGGAAGCGCTAAAGAATTTGACGGCCTGTGCTAAAACAGGTGACGGAAATTTATTAGCTTTAGCAGTAGATGCAGCTCGAAAACGAGCCACGCTCGGAGAAATCTCAGATGCATTAGAAGAAATTTTTGGAAGACACAAAGCAACGCACAAAACAATTGCAGGCGTGTATAGGAAAGAAATAAAAGACGATAGCCTGTTTAGAAAGGCCACAGAATTATCTAACCAATTTGCAGAAATGGAAGGTCGCCGACCTCGAATTATGATTGCAAAATTAGGTCAGGATGGTCACGATCGTGGGGCAAAAGTGGTGGCTACAGGCTATGCTGATTTAGGTTTTGATGTGGACATCGGACCATTATTCCAGACACCAAAAGAAGCGGCCAAACAAGCGGTTGAAAATGACGTCCATATTCTAGGAATTTCATCCTTAGCGGCAGGTCATAAAACATTGGTTCCACAGGTAATTACCGAACTTAAAAAGTACGACCGTGAAGATATTATGGTGATTGTAGGAGGTGTAATTCCGGCGCAAGATTATCAATTTTTGTTTGATGTAGGTGCAGTCGGAATTTATGGTCCTGGAACCAAAATCGCTCAAGCGGCTATCGAATTGTTAGAAATTTTGATTGAATCGACTGAAGCCTAGTAGACTGCTAATATTTGAATAATTTTTCGGCGTTTAAATCAAAGTTGTACTTTTCTCTTTCAGAGTACTTAATTTCCACGTCTATGCCTTTGATTCGTTTACTATAAAATCGGATGGATACGTAATTGCGTATATTAGTTTTTCTACCGTTTCTTACCCAGAATGAGTTTACTTTATCTCCCGAAATACTCTTTCCACTTTTGGATGGATCATCCAAATAGTGATAAGGAACATTGGTTTCAGCATATAATCTTATCTCTAAATTTTCTTTCTCATTCTTGAAAATAATACCTCTTTTGTATGGTAGAACCGTCCAGTCTTTGGCTTCAAACTTTTCTTCCCCAACCAATTTGATCGATTTGTATTTTGTTCCGGTTACCTTATAAATAGATTTTCCTGATGGCCAATTCAACTTAAGCACAATGGGCACAAGTTCTCCCATTGAAAGTTTCCGAGAACCCTGAGCAAAGGAATTACTGAGAATGAATAAAAAAATGATGGGTAATAACTTCTTCGTCACGTCATATAGATTTTTCTAAAGTTAAATAATTTATTCGACTGAATTGCTCTTTAAATGATAAATTTTGGGGCTAACGAAAAATTATTATCTTGTTTGACCTTAACTAAACCAACAAATATGAAAAATGTATTCCTTTTTGCGCTATGCCTTTTTATGGTATCAACCAGTTACGGACAAAAAAAGCTATCGAAAAATAAAAAAGCCTTAATCGCTTCCATTGAAAAACACAAAAAGGAACTTATTCGCATTAGTGATGAAATTTGGGCAAATGCAGAAACCGCATTTGAAGAAACCAAATCAGCAAAAATACTTGCGGCTTATGCCGAAGCACAGGGCTTCAAAGTGGAGCGCGGTGTGGCTGAGATTCCTACCGCTTTTGTGGCAACCTACGGATCGGGAAAACCCGTCATTTCGGTATTGGGTGAGTTTGATGCCTTACCCGGAATTTCACAAAAAGCACAACCGACTAAAAGTCCGTTGAAAGAAGGAGCGGCTGGTCATGGATGTGGCCATAATTTGTTTGGCTCGGGAAGTTTAGGTGCAGCCATTGCCATTAAGGAATTGATTGAAGCTGGAAAAATTAAGGGAACGGTAAAGTTTTTCGGAACACCATCCGAAGAAAAGTTCTTTGGAAAAATCTGGATGGTGAAAGCTGGATTGTGGGATGATGTGGATGTAAATATCAGTTGGCATCCAGCAGCGGTGACCGAATCGGATGTTCAGAGTTCGTTGGCACTAGTTGATTTCAAAGTTGAGTTTTTCGGTCAGGCAGCACATGCGGCAGCCGATCCTTGGAATGGTCGATCTGCATCTGATGCATTAGAATTGTATACAGCCGGAATAAATTATTATAGAGAGCACGTAAAACCTACGGTTCGCATGCACTATCATATTCAGGATGGCGGACAGGTCGTGAATGTAGTGCCAGATTACTCGAGAGTCTGGGTTCGCATTCGAGATACGAATCGTAAAGGAATGATGCCTGTGTACGAACGTGTAATGGAAATGGCAAAAGGGGCGGCAATATTGGCTAATGTAGATTACAAAGTATCACTGATATCAGGAATTTACGAAGTACTCGTAAACCGTGAAGGCGGAAAAATCATGCAAAATAATCTGGAATTATTGGGGGATATCAATTATACAGACGACGAAATAGCTTTCGGAAAGAAGATTCAGGAAGTCACTAAAAAACCACTGATAGGAATGGATGCGAAAATTCGTCCACTGGAGGAAACACGTAAGAATCCGGGAGGCGGAAGTACAGATGTAGGCGATGTGAGCTGGAATGTAGCGAACATCAACTTACGGGTAACAACCGCTCCAAAAGATACACCTTGGCACTCGTGGGCTGTAGTTGCCTGTGGCGGAATGAGTATTGGTCATAAAGGAATGGTGTATGCTTCGAAAGCGATGAGCATGACCATGCTTGATTTATTCGAAAACAAGGATCTTGTTGAGAAAGTAAAAGCCGAATACAAAGAGCGAAAAGGTGATGCCGTGTATAAGGCCATTGTTCCTGACGGTCCACCACCAATTCCGAATAAGAAGTAATCAAAATAACTTTTTATTTATATCGGTTTTAAAAACCCAAAAACATGTTAATTTCAGGGATTTTTAGGTCTCTGTTACGTATTTTTGCATGAGTTTTTACAGAACACAGATTCATGAAAAAATACGTTGATTTTCTCTTTTCTACCCGCTTAATGGCTGTGCTATTTTTAGTCTATGCAGCTGCAATGGGAATTGCCACTTTTATCGAAAATGATTTTGGAACCCAAACGGCAAAAGCGCTGGTGTACAACTCATGGTGGTTCGAGGGAATCATGGGGCTATTTATCATCAATTTTACCGGAAATATTTTCCGTTACCGATTGTTGAGAAAAGAAAAATGGCCAGTATTAATGTTCCATTTGGCTTTTATCTTCATCATCCTGGGTGCAGCAATTACACGTTATGTGGGTTATGAAGGAATCATGCTGATTAATGAAGGCGAAACCACCAATCAGTTCTTATCTGAGACTACTTATGTGAATACCATTGTTGATGATGGACAGGTTCAGAAGACGAAAAACGAACCGATTTTATTATCAGCATGGGGAAAGAACAACTGGTCTTTCGCAGATGATTTCAAGGATAAAGACTACAAAATCGAATTGGTGGATTACATTCCGTGGGCTGAAAAGAAATTTATAGCTAACGACAACGGAGAAGAGCATTTATTCTTGGTAGAGTCATCAAGTGGAAGTCGTCATGAGCATTACATCAAGCGCGGCACCATGCAAAACATCCACAACATTTTGGTGGGTTATGATACACCTGAGAAAAATGCGACTATCAATATTTTTAAACGAAACGATTCCTTAAAAATCATAGCCAAAAACAGTGGGAACTTTCAGGTTATGGCTACAACGGAACAAGGAACCATTACAAAAGATAGTGTTCAGGATTTTAAATTAAGAGCCTTACATAACCTTGCCGGATTACCATTCGTAGTTCCTCAATATCCGCAGAAAGGAAATATGGAAACCGTAAGCGGACCAAAAAACGATAAGGCTTTAGATGTAATCGTCCTGGACGTTTCGACTGCAAACGGAACCGAACGCGTGGAATTAACAGGCGGTCAGTATGTGAGTGATAATGCCAAGAGTTTTTCCTTAGACGGATTGAATTTCAGAATGTGGTATGGTGCCAAAATTTTGGAAACGCCTTTTAACATCAAATTGAATGATTTCCAATTGGAAAAATATCCAGGATCCGAAAGTGCCGCTTCGTACGCTAGTGAAATTACGGTTGTTGATCCCGAAGAAACCTTTGACTATCGCATTTACATGAACCACATTCTAGATTTTAAAGGCTACAAATTCTTCCAGTCGAGTTATGATTTATCAGGTCCTACAGAAGAATCACACCTATCAGTAAATCATGATGCCTTAGGTTCATTTATCACTTATTTG
>Ga0213864_10000107_pt1 | contig 33804 bp, 32 predicted proteins | sample PICome_5_FD_160078 | JGI IMG/M metagenome (GOLD analysis project Ga0213864, IMG submission 160078) | Coastal seawater microbial communities near Pivers Island, North Carolina, United States - PICO247 | ecosystem: Environmental > Aquatic > Marine > Coastal | place: USA: North Carolina... | reverse complement strand
CGACCAAGTTAAAGATTATGTATCTAGAAGAATTAAAATGAGTGATGGTGAAGTCATTGATGATAAAGTTATTAAAAAAAATGAAATTATTTCAAAAAAACCACTAGTTAAAGACACCAAAAGCTCAATATTGCAAATTTTTTTATTTGCTCTAAGAAATCTTTTTTCTCAACCAAGAAGATTATTTTTTATGCTTATTTTAATGACTGCATGTGTAGCTGTTTTTACTGTTAATTATTCTAATCAAGTTTTTAGAATTAGAGAGATTGGACTTGAACAATCAAGAATTTTTCCAAGTACTCCTTTTACACGTGTTCTTATAGAAAAGAGGGATGGTTCATCTATGACATCCTCAGATATAGATTATATTAGTAGTTTTTCAGGCGTAAAAGACGTTTATTCAAGTGGTTATTTATTTCATAATGAATCAAGATTGAGATTACAGAAAAAAATAGAATCTGATGAAAATAATGACAACACAGATATATATTGGTATGACACTTATTTTGATTACACAGATTCTGCTGTGATTTTAAAAAACAGCGATTTGTCTGAGGGGAGGCTACCTCAAGATAAATATGAAATAGTAGTCAGTCCGAACATGTGGGAAGAAATAGAGGTGGGTGCAAGATATTATCTTTATAATGATGAATATTATGAATCGGATTCGGATCTTTCATATGGACTTTTTACAGTCGTTGGATTGACTAAAGAAAATATATCAACTTTGTATTTATCTGAAGAGTATTTGTCACAACCATATCCGGTTGAAAAAATAGAATTGATCGATTTAAAAATAAACTTGATTAATAGCTTTAGTAATTCTCTTACAACATTATTTGATGGAAACAGCATCTCGATCTTCAGAAATTATGGCTACTCGGAAACAGATTTATTTTTTGACGAAATATTTTCAAATCAAATTCAAAGTGCCTCATTTACTTTTATTGGTACAACACCAAGTGGAACCAATGTTTTAATTACTATAGATGATATTGAATATGCCTTACCAATTGGTTCATCATTATATTATGCATATGTAAGTGATGATTTGTTTAACCAAATCATAAATGAAATGATGAAATTAGTGGAGTCTGAATATATGGGTTATCCTTCGAAAATTTCTAGTGTTTCTGTAGAGAATCGTTTTTCAGGAACAAATTTAGTTGAAAATATAAATTCGGATATTTATAAGGTTTATTATCCTTCGAATCTATCTTCACCATTACAAGATTTTTTAGTATTCATATTATCTGTATGGGCATTTATTATTATTCTTCTCTTGGGTTTGCTGCTTTACTCAGTGATTCATGCAGTAACTAAAAATATGATGAAGTCTCGAATTAAAGATTTCTCAATTTTTAGATCTGTGGGTGCTCACAAAAAAACTTTGGCAATTTTGGTAATAATTGAACAAGTTATATTATCAATGATGGGATTGTTTTTTGCTTTGATAATATTTCAAATAATTATTAACACAACTGATGATCACGGACTAACTATCGAATACATGAGGTTTTATGATTATTTAATTTTAATTAGCTCAATAATTCTACTTGGATGCTGGTTAGGCGTAAGATACAATAAAAAAGTCTTTGATTTAACTGTTATTCAGGCTTTAAGTAATGGTGGAGATAATTTATGATGAATTCTAAAGAGTATTTTATAAAACTTAACAAAGTAAACAAATATTTTAATAAAAGGAAACAAAATCAATTACATGTGTTAAATAATATTGAGATTGAATTTCCTACAAAAGGTCTTGTAATGCTTCTAGGGCCTTCTGGATCAGGTAAAACCACACTATTAAATGTTATAGGTGGGCTGGATAAGTTTGATAACGGTAATTTGGAAGTTCTAAATAAAAAGTTTTTATCCTACAAATCAAATTTGTGGGATGAATTGAGAAATTATCACATAGGATATATTTTTCAAAATTATCATTTGCTTGAAAATTATTCTGTATCAGAAAATATTGCTTATCCATTAAGGCTTATGGGCTATAAAGATGAAAATTTGATCAAAGAAAAAGTTGAATATGCATTAAAATCAGTGGGCATGTTTAATTACAGAAAAAAGAGGGCATCTCAATTATCTGGTGGACAAAAACAAAGAATTGGCATTGCTAGAGCTATAGTTAAAAATCCTGATATAGTTATTGCAGACGAACCTACTGGTAATTTAGATTCTCAAAACACAATTGAAGTAATGTCAATGCTTAAACAAATCTCTAAAGATAAACTTGTTATAATGGTTACACATGAAAAGGATTTAGCAAACTTTTATGGCGATAGAATTTTATCTATCAAAGATGGAAAAATTGATTTAGACCAAACAGTTTTTGAAAGAGAAAATTACAAATTTAAATATGATGAAACCATATATCTTAAAGATTTAGAAAAAGAAAAACTTCAATCAAAGAAACACAATATTGAATTATTTCAAGATATTAATTCATCATCAAGTGTTGATGCAATGTTAGTTGTGAAGAATGAAACTTTATACATTAAAGTTTCTTCAAAAGTTAGAAAAGTAAAATTAATTGATGAAAACTCATCCATAAAGATAAAAGACTCATCACAAGAAGAAGAACAAAAAAGAATTATAGAAAATACTTTGTTTGAAAAAGAAAACTTAGAATTACCATCGATAAAAAAGAAACACTCATTTATGTTTTCAATTAAAAGAGCATTTTTTATGGCTTTTGAAAAGCTATTTGCTGCATCTAAGAAGGGAAAAATAATGCTATTTAGCTTTTTCTTAGCAGGATCTATTTTAGCCTACTCAACATCTACTATAGCTTCTGTTTCAATAATTAATCCCGAAGAAAACATGGTTTATCAAAATGGATATTTTTCAATTTCATATAAATCTGATCAATTTACTGAACCTGAATCTTTTGATATTTTAGATGAGAGTTACTATAAGGAATTAAATTCATTAATTGAACCTAATGATTTTATTAATTCATTAAATTTTTCTAATTTTTCAATTCTTTCTCCATCTGGGATTCCGTATGAAAATCTGTCGATTAATGCTAGACTAGATTACATAGATTTATTAGACGGAAGATTGTTATCTGGAGGTTCAATGCCTGAAAGCGATAATGAGATAGTTATTACAAAGGCAATGGCTGATAATTACTTAAATAGTAGTCTTGCTCAAGATATTGGAATATGGTCATATGAAAATTTATTACAAGAAACCTTATATTCTAATGAACTTGAATTTAGAATCACTGGAATTTTAGATAGTGATCTCATTAATATATATGTCTCAAGAAAAATAGGCAATATACTTTCAAATGTGTCTAGTTTTAGAAGTATAGAGAGTTTTAATGAATCTAAACTGATATATGGAGAAATGCCAGAAAATAATCAAATCCTTATTCCCAACCAATTTGCTTTTGTTTTGTATCAAATAATCCCTGAAGAAACAGAATGGCCTACAGAAATTAATATAAATGGAACACAATTTCAAGTGAGTGGTACCCATTCATATGAAAATCAAGATTTATTTGTAACTCAAGAAACTTTAGAGTTAATTAGATTTAATACTAAATTTTTTAATAATCAAGATACTTATTTATATCTAAGCGACAAAAAGATTCAAAATGATATTGAGAATTATTTTGAAGATAAAGTTATTCTTGAAGATCTATTTGAAACATCTAAAGCTGAACTTTTAAATATGCAAGCATTAGTATTTGCTTCTGCATTGACTTCTTCACTTACATTAGTTGGTATAGCGTCACTAGGATTCTACTTTATTATTAGATCAAGTCTAACTAAAAGAGTAAAAGAAATAGCCATAATGAGGGCTATTGGAGTTTATAAAAAAGATATATTCAGAGCTTTTATAATTGAAATTTTAATCTTAACAACATTTTCTACAATGATCGGATATGGACTAAGCACTTATGGTTTATCGTTGTTGCAAGATAGTTTTATTAATGAGTTTAATCTTTTCAAAGTGACATTTTCATCAATAATTTTAGGAGCCATTGTAGCTTATGTTATTAACCTTATTTTTGGATTGATGCCAGTATTGTTGTTATTGCGAAAATCACCTGCTCAAATTCTTTCAGACTATGATATGTAGCATTAATATTTATATTATTTTTGCTACATCATCAAAAGGTAATCTTACAGAGTCATATCCTTTTTCAGCTGCTTTGCCTATTGATACTATCATTACAGGATAGTATCTTTGTTTATCTAAATTACACACATCATGAATTTTATCATGATTAAATCCGCCAATAGGACAGGTGTCATATCCATATTCTCTTGCTACATTCATTAAATTCATTGCAGCAATTCCACAATCAATAAGTCCGCTTCGAATCATTTTTTCTTTATTTTTTGATTGCATTATTTTATTTATATTTGAAAGTTGCTTAGTTTTAACTTCAAGGGGCATTAATCCTTTTTCATATGCTAATGTATAAATTTTATCTGCTAAAGAATATTTATCTAAATCGTTAAAGATTACGATCATTGCAGAACTTGTATTCAATTGATTTTTATTTCCATATAACGCATCTTTGAGAAGGTTTTTAGCTTCTTTTGATCTGATTACAACATATCTCCAAGGCTGCATATTCATAGAGGAAGGTGCTTTATTAGCCGCTAGTATAATTGATTCAATTTCCTCATTAGAAATATGGTGATTTTCATCGTAAATTCTTATTGATTTTCTAATTGAATTATTCATAAATACCTCTTTAAAATTATAGCATATCGAATTAATAAGAGATAATTTTGTTTAAAATCATGTGTTATAATGTTATTGAGGTAGTTATGACAAAATTTATATTAATTAGACATGGAGAACCAAGATACGATCAAGTATTAAGAAAAGAATCATATAGTTTAGGATATGATTTTGGTAAGCTAACTATTAATGGTATTGAACAAGCAAAAAAAGTAGCATCTGATGCAAGATTAACTGATGCAGATATAATTGTTTCATCACCTTTTACAAGAGCTTTACAAACTGCTGCAAACATAGCTGCTATTAAAAATTTAGAAGTTTTAGTTGAAAATGATCTTCATGAATGGATTCCAGATATTAATATGACTGGAAAAATTAATGGAGAACTTGCTTTTAAATCATATATGTCTAATAATGGTGCCAAGTCCAAGGATAAATTTAATTATGAAACGTACGAAGAACTAAAAAAAAGAATCGAGCTGGCTTTAATTAAATATACAAATTATAAAAAAGTAATTGTTGTTTCACATGGTATTGCTATTTCATCTTTAACACATTTTAATGATGTCATAGAATTTTGTGGAATTAGAGAAGTAGAGATTTAAGTGGGGTTCGAGAATTTAATTGAATGGTATGAAAAAAATAAAAGAGATCTTCCATTCAGGAATACAGTAGACCCTTATAAAATTTGGGTTTCAGAGATTATGTTACAACAAACGCAAGTAGAGACAGTTATACCTTTTTTTAATAGATTCATAAAGAAGTATCCCGAAATTTCTAATTTAGCTTTAGATGGTATTGAAAATGTATTAAGTACAGTGAATGGATTAGGATATTATAGAAGATTTAGATTAATGCATAAAGCGTCGAAAATTATTCATAAAGATTATTCTAATAATTTTCCAAATAAATATGAAGATGTTATTAAATTGCCTGGTGTAGGAGAATATACAGCAGGAGCCATCATGTCTTTTGCATACAATAAGCCTTATTCTGCACTTGATGGGAATGTTATAAGAGTTTTATCTAGGTTATACGAAATAGAACTAGATATAAGATTGCAGTCAACTAAAAAAAAGATGAATTTGATTAATCAAAAAATCATTCAAAATTATGATCCCAGACTTTATTCTAATGCAATGATGGAATTAGGATCACAAGTTTGTAATCCTAATAATCCTCAATGTGAAATTTGTCCTTTGTCTGATATTTGTATAGCTAATAAAAGTGGAAATCAAATAAAATATCCAATTAAAAGCAAAAAAAAACCTGTAAAGGTTTTGTATTTTTGTACAGTAATATTAAAATATAAAAACAAAATTTGTCTAAAAAAAGTAAAAACTAAACTTTATGAAGGGATGTACTTATTTCCTCAATATGAAGTAGAAGACTTGAACTCATTAGAAGAGATTTTAGAGAGAAAATATGAATATAGAATAATTGATGTTAAAAATGATATTAAACATAAATTTTCTCATCAGGAATGGATTATGAAGCCAGTATTAATTGAATTATTGAAAAAACCTAAGGAAGAACTAGAGTTCATCAAAATTAATGAGATATTAAAATATCCTATTCCAAAAGCTCATTTAAAAATTTATGATACTATTAAAATGTGAATTCTTTTTTAAAATTATATAAATAGGATATCCTACTAAATACATTACAACGAATTCACCTAGAAATATCCAAAAAAATGTTTCAAGAAATGGTAATTCAAGTAGATAATTTAGCATTAGCCCAATGATTAATCCATTTGAGATTGATGGGGCTAAAAATTTTAAGAAATTAATTTTAATTAAATTAATTAAAATCAATGCAAAGGCCGTGGCAAATGTTCCAAATAGTGCATCAATCAAACCAAACGGGGATAAAAAATAGTTGGCAAAAAAAGTCCCTAGAAGCAACCCATAACTAGTTTTTTTGTTAAAAATAAATAGGATCAACAAAAATTCAGCTATTCTGAATTGAATCAATTCAAAGCTTAGAAAATTAAAAACAAAAACTAATATAATATAGATAACTGCTATCATTGAATTGATTACTAAATTTTTAATACTCATTATATTTACCCCGGAATAAAATAAACAAATTTATTATAACATAGAGAGGTTATATGGCAATTTCATTTGAACTTATCCACGAATGTAAACAGACTGGTGCAAGATATGGTAAACTTCATACTCCTTCAGGAACATTTGAAACTCCAATTTTTATGCCTGTAGGAACTCAAGGTTCAGTAAAAAGTTTAAGCGTTGAAGAGATAAAATCATGTTCTGAAGGATTAATTCTTGCTAATACATATCACCTTTGGGTTCAACCAGGAACTGATGTGTTAAAAAAACATAATGGACTTAAAAGTTTTATGAATTGGGATGGTGGACTGCTTACGGATAGTGGGGGATACCAAGTTTTTAGTCTATCAAAAAATAGAAAAATCAGTGAAGAGGGAGTTCTTTTTAAAAGTCATAAAGATGGTTCTAGATTATTTATGAGTCCAGAATTATCTATAAAAATACAAGAAATTATTGGTGCAGATATAATAATGAGTTTTGATGAGTGCCCTCCACATGATGCTGATTTTGACTATCTTAAAAAGTCAGTTGATAGAACTCTCCGTTGGGCGAAAAGAGGAAAAAAAGAAAAGAAAAGTGATCAAGCACTTTTTGGAATTGTTCAAGGTGGATTGAACGAAAAATTAAGAATTTATAGTACTAAAAAAACAATTGAAATTGGATTTGATGGTTATGCAATAGGCGGTTTATCAGTCGGAGAAGAAAAAAAAGAGATGTATAGAGTTACAAAATTATTAAAAAATTTGTTGCCCAAAAATAAACCTAGATACTTAATGGGAGTGGGTTCACCCGACGATTTGATAGAAAACATTATGAATGGAATAGATATGTTTGATTGTGTCTATCCAACTAGATTAGCTAGACACGGAACAGCTTTAACATCCAAAGGAAAATTAATTCTTAAATCATTAAGATATAAAGATGATCTGAGACCGATTGAAAACGATATAGAAGAAAAATTAATTCCATATAGTAGATCATATTTGAGACACTTATTTAAAGCAAAAGAGTTATTATTTTCTAGATTAGTAAGTATAAACAATTTAAACTATATAAAGAATTTAATGTATGAAATTAGAAATGCAATAAAAGAAGACAGATTATATGACTTTTATCTAGAAATGAAAAAGAATACTACATATTTTATTTAGCTTTCTATATTTCATTTTTAGTGATACAATATCCATATATAAGGGAGATTAACCATGGTTTTTGGAGAAAACGATCAATTTAATGAAAAACCTGTAATAAAAGTTATAGGTGTCGGTGGAGGCGGTGGAAACGCAGTAAACCGAATGATAGAGAATGATGTAAGTGGAGTTGAATTTGTTGCAGTTAATACTGACGCTCAAGTTTTAAAGAGATCCAAAGCACAAACAAGACTTCAAATTGGAAAAAATTTATTAAGAGGATTAGGTGCGGGTGCTAAATCAGATGTTGGAAAGAAAGCAGCACTAGAGTCTATTTTTGAAATTGAAGAAATGGTCAAAGATGCAGACATGGTTTTTATTACATGTGGAATGGGTGGAGGAACTGGAACTGGAGCAGCACCAATTATTGCAAAAAAAGCTAAGGAATCTGGTGCATTAACGATAGGAATCGTTACTAAACCATTTTCTTTTGAAGGACCTTTAAGAATGCAAGAGGCAGTCAAGGGCTTAGAAGCATTGAAACCTCATGTTGACACTCTCATCGTAATTCCTAATGAGAGACTATTAGAAATTTCTGGACCAACTACTCAACTTTTAGATGCATTTAGAGAATCTGACAATATTTTAAGACAAGGTGTTCAAGGTGTAACTGAAATAATTACGGTGCCTGGGATTATCAATGTAGACTTTGCTGATGTAAGAACGGTTATGGAAAATAAGGGTACTGCATTAATGGGTGTTGGTATCGCCCAGGGAGAAAACAGAGCAGTTGAAGCAGCTAGAAAAGCAATTCATTCAAAACTTTTAGAAGTTTCAATAGATGGAGCAACAGATGCTGTTGTAAATATTACATCAGGTACAAACATAACCTTATTTGAAACTGAACAAGCATTATCTGAAATCAGAAACGCAACTGATAAAGATTTAAATATTATATATGGAACTGCTGTTAGTCTTGAAATGAAAGAAGAGATGGTTGTTACAGTAATAGCAACGGGATATGAATTGAAAGCTAAAGACACAACTATAAAAAATCTTGCAAGTGAAATATTTAACAACACCTCTGATGAACAACTTAAACTTACAGATGATGGGTTACATGAAGTTAATGAATCAAATGAGAAAGAAAGTCAAGATACAAAGATTCCATCATGGTTAAAAAAGAAGAAAAGCTTATAATCGATACAACGTTTAAGGAGAAAAAATGTTACAGGTTGGAATAATAGGTTTACCTAATGTGGGTAAATCTACTTTATTTAATGCAATTACAAAATCCAAAGTTTTAGCTGCAAATTATCCATTCGCAACTATTGAGCCTAATGTAGGAGTTGTTCCAGTTCAAGATTCCAGATTAAATTTTATCGCCAAACATTATAATCCACAGAGAATTATTAATACAACAATTAAGTTTACTGATATAGCAGGGCTTGTTAAAGGCGCATCAAGTGGAGAAGGGTTAGGAAATAAATTTTTATCTCATATCAGAGAAGTTAATGCAATTTGTCATGTGGTAAGATGTTTTGATTCTAAAAAGATTACTCATGTTCATGGAGATGTTGATCCAATTAGAGATTTTGAGACAGTTGATATGGAATTGAAGCTTTCCGACCTGGAGAGAGTAGAAAATAGAATTAAAAATCTAGATAAAAAAAAGAAAAAAAATCCAAAAGAAAGTCTCTTAGAACTATCGATTTTAAGTAATATAAAAAAAGTATTGTTGAGTGAGACTAACGATACAAGAAATGAATTTGATGAAGATACTTATAAAATTATCAAAGAACTACAATTGTTGTCTTTCAAAAAAACAATTGTAGTTATTAACATTAGTGAAGAAGATATCTCAAAACAAACTAAAGATAAAAAAGTATCGAAATTTATTGAATATTTAAATCAAAATAGTATTCCATACATAATTCTCTCTTCACAGTTTGAGTTTGAATTAACAACAATGTCTGAATATGATAAAAAAGAATTGCTAAAAATCATGGAATTAGAAATGTCTCAATTGGATCTTTTGATCAAACAAAGTTATAAAATGTTAGAATTAAAAACTTTTTTTACTGCTGGAAAGAATGAAGTTAAGGCATGGACGTACAAAACAGGAATGAAAGCTATAGACTGTGCATCAATAATTCACTCAGATATAAAAAAAGGTTTTATAAGATGTGAAACCTTATCTTACAAAGATTTTTTTATTTTTAAAGATGCTAAAAAGGCCCGTGAAGCTGGCAAATACAGATTAGAAGGTAAAGATTATTTGATGGAGGACGGGGACATAGTATATTTTAGGTTTAACGTATGAGATATATTAATTCATGTAAGGTGATATGTGCATCAAAATACTTCGACTACAAAGAGATGAAAATTCTCTACGATAAAGGAGTTAGATTTTTTGGAGAAAATAGAGTCGATGAGCTTATAAAAAAGAAAGAAAAAATCCGAAAAAAAGATATTGAATGGCATTTCATTGGACATTTACAAAGAAATAAAGCTAAAAAAATAATCAATGAAATTGATGTTTTACATACCGTTGATTCTCTAAAGTTACTTCAGGAAATTCAAAAACACAGGAACAATACTTTAGATTGTTTGATACAAATTAATTTAACTAAAGAAAAACAAAAAAATGGAATACTAATTGATGAATTTCCATCATTTTTTAATCAGGCAAAAAAATATGATAAAATAAACATTATAGGCTTAATGACGATCGGCAAAAACAAAGATTTAGAAACTACTAGAAAAATTTTTTCTAAACTTAAATCAATCTCAAAAAAATATAATTTGAATGAATTATCTATGGGCATGACAGAAGATTTCCAAATAGCAATTCAAGAGGGATCAACCATGATAAGACTAGGATCATATTTTAAAAAATTATTAAAGGAATAGAAATGAGTTTATTTAAAAAAAAGAATCAAAAAAAAGAAAACAGTAAGAAATCATCAGAATTAGTTGAGTTTCTTATGTTAGAAAATTCTAATGATGAAACATTATTAAAAATTGCAGATAATCTTAAGAATCATGTACCATATATTATCAATTTTGAAAAAATTGAAGTTGATGAAATTAATAAAGCAATAGCTTTTTTTTCTGGCATAACATATGCCTTGGAAGGTGAAGTCATTTTGATTAGAGAAAAAGTTATCATGTTTGGTGACAACAACGCATTTTCAGATGGAACACTTAAAATTTTTGTTAAAGAATTAACTTAATAAACTAAAAACAAATTTAAAAGGTGAAAAAATGAGTTATAAAGAAACTTTAAATCTTCCAAATACAGATTTCCCAATGAGGGGAAATTTGGGTGAAAAAGAAGTCCTCATACAAGATATTTGGAAAGAAAAAAAATTATATAAAAAAAATTTAGAACTCAATAAAGAGGGTGAAAGTTTTGTTTTACACGATGGTCCTCCATATGCAAATGGTGATATCCACATTGGTCATGCAATGAACAAAATACTAAAAGACTTTGTTGTTAGATACAAGACTATGAGAGGATTTAAAACTAGATATATCCCAGGATGGGATACTCATGGTCTCCCTATTGAAACTGCACTTTCTAAAAAAGGTGTAAATAGGAAAAAACTTACAAAGAGTGAATATAGAAATCTTTGTAAACAATATGCTGAAGAACAGATAGAAAGGCAAAGAAAACAATTCAAAAGACTTGGTATATTGGGTGAATGGTCCAATCCGTATGTGACATTTCAACATGAATATGAAGCTGATCAAGTGTTGATTTTTTCAAAAATGGTTGAAAAAGGATTAATATATAAAGGATTAAAACCTGTTTTTTGGTCTCCATCATCAGAAACGGCTCTAGCTGAAGCTGAAATTGAATATATAGATATCAAAGATACTTCAATATATGTTGCATTTAAACTGTCTGAAAATACAGAAGAATTTAATAATGTATCTTTAATTATTTGGACTACTACACCATGGACTTTGCCAGCTAATAGAGCAACTGCTGTAAATCCTAAATTAAGATATGTTCTTGTTGAAACAAACAAGGGTAAATTTATATTATCTAAAGATCTAATTGAATTAGTATCAAAGAAATTATCATTTGAAAATGTTGTAATTACTAAAGAATTTTATGGTGAAAAATTAGAAGGCTTAAAATATTTTCATCCACTAAATGAAAAAGTTTGCCCAGTCATTTTAGGAGATCATGTTACTGCAGAAGATGGTTCAGGTATTGTTCACACGGCACCTGGACATGGTGAGGAAGATTATATAGTTGGAAAAAAATATGGTTTAGAAATTTATTGTCCAGTTGATGAGAAGGGTTATATGATGGATTCAACTGGTCAATTTAAAGGGTTATTTTACAGACAAGCCAATAACGAAATTATTGAATTTTTGAAAACTAAAAAAACATTATTAGATGCAACAGAATTTGTTCATTCTTATCCTCATGATTGGAGAACTAAAAAACCTGTTATTTTCAGAGCAACACCGCAATGGTTTGCATCTATAAAAAAGATAAAAGAACCATTATTAAAATCAATAAAAGATGTAAAATGGTATCCTAAATGGGGTGAAACTAGGCTTTCAAATATGATAAGTTCAAGGGAAGACTGGTGTATTTCAAGACAAAGATCCTGGGGTGTACCGATTCCAGTTTTATATACTGAGAATGGAGAACCTATTTTAGATAGCAAAGTATTGAATCATATTGCATCGATTTTTTCAAAGAGAGGTTCAAACTCGTGGTATGAACTTGATCCAAAAGATTTATTACCAAAAGGCTATAAGAATATAAATAGTCCGAATGATATTTATTTTAAAGAGAGTGACATCATGGATGTCTGGTTTGACTCAGGGACAAGTTTTATGATCCTAAAAAGAAATGGTGAGCCTTTTCCTGCAGATTTATATTTAGAAGGTTCTGATCAATATAGAGGATGGTTTAATTCAAGCTTATCGACTTCTGTCGCTTCATTTGGACATTCTCCATATAAAGCTGTTTTATCACATGGCTTTACTTTAGATGGAAATGGTAGAAAAATGAGCAAATCAATAGGCAATACCGTTGATCCGCTTAAAGTGATGAAGCAAAAAGGAGCAGATATACTTAGGTTATGGGTTGCCTCAACAGATTATCAACAAGATGTGAGAATCAGCGAAGAAAATTTAAAACAGATTAGTGAAGGTTATAGAAAAATTAGAAATACTCTAAGATATATATTGGGGAACTTATCTGATTTTGATTTAGAAAAAGATTATATTGGTTATTCAATGAGAGGAAATCTAAATAGAGCAATCACTTTAAAGTTAAAAGATTTATATTCAAAAATATTCAATTATTATGAAAATTATGATTTTGATAAAGTTTACAGAACAGTATTACCATATATAATAAATGACTTGAGTGCATTTTATCTAGATTTTACAAAAGACAAGCTTTATTTAGAATTGAAAAATGATTTCGAAAGAAGAGCAATTCAATCTACATTTTTTGATATAATTATGACATTATTAAAGCTTCTTACTCCAATAATACCTCATACAACTAGTGAAGCATATGAAAAATTAAATTTCAAAAAGTACAGTGACGTATATCTAGAGAGAATTGAAACTCCAACTGAATCTGAAGATCCATTCGCTTTAAGACAGGCTCTTGAAGATTTATTAAAAATTAGATTAGCTGTAAACTCAGTTATCGAGGATGCAAGAAATTCAAAATTGATTACAAAAACTATGCAGGCGGAAATATCAGTTAAAATTCCAAAAAAAATGAATGTTAATATACAGAGGTTAAACATTGATCTTAAAGAAATATTAATGGTTGCAAAAGTTAATGTAAAAGAAGGTGAAAGTCTTCAGGCAAGTTTAAGAAAATTTGACGGTGACACTTGCGAAAGATGTTGGAATGTATTTGAAAAACTAAATAGTAATGTTTTGTGTGAAAGATGTAACAAGGTCGTTGAGGCATTGAAATGAACATATTAGTTACAAATGATGATGGATATAAGTCAGATGGAATAAGAACTCTTGTAAAATCTTTAGCATTGTTTGGAGATGTTTATGTTTGTTGTCCTCACAAACAACAAAGTGCATCTTCGATGTCTATTTCAATAAATAAAAAAATAAAGATTCATTTGCCTGATAACATCGTTGGAGCTAAAAGAACTGTCACAATTGAAGGGACTCCATCTGATTGTATTTCAGTCGCTTTAAAAGAATTTAAAGTAGATTTTAATTTATGTGTATCAGGAATAAATTACGGACATAATCTTGCAAATGATATATTTTATTCTGGGACAATTGGTGCTGCTAGACAAGCGAGATTGAAAGAAATTCACTCAATTGCTGTTAGCGCTGCTAATCCAAATGCTCCATATATATATGATGCTCTAAATAGTTTTTTTGATTATATATTTGATACTAAATTGTACAAAGGTGATCACATTTTAAATGTAAATTTTCCATCAATTAATTTCAATAAAACAAATGGATTTAAACTAACTAAGTTAGGCAAAAAGCTTCATAACTCTGATTTTATTTATGATGAAAATAAGAAAGTTTATATTACTAAATATTCTTCTAAAAAATTTATTGAAGATATAAATTCTGACGTTGCAGCTGTAGAGGATGGATATATTTCTATTACACCAATAAGTTTTGACAATACTGATCACTCTTTTTTAGATAAAATAAGTAAAAAAAATTTATAATAATCATGTTATAATATTTTAGAGGTAAAAATGTCTAATTTTAGAGTTCATTTTTTTAAAGAAAAAACAAGAGAAATCGATATATTAACAGTAATTAATTTTTTTAAAAATGAACTTAATTTTGATGTTTATATGGATGAAAAGATAGCTAAATTTTCATTTAAACATAATCACTTAAAATATCCTTTTGAAATATGTATAACACCAAAAAGTACGGTTCCAGATCTTTATAGACTGAGTCCGATATATTTAGATGTAAATATGCATGCAAATATATCACTATTTACTCCTAGTTATATAATTAAAGAATTTTTTAAGATTATAGAAATTTTAACAAAAAAATTCGATCTTCAAATTTATCACGAAATATTTGAAGATGTTCAAAAGTTTAAAAATGATCTCCTAGTTAATTCATTTAAAATAATCAAAAACGCATATATTAAAAAAAATCAACGAGAATCAGAGAAATTCCATTTTTTTGAAACAAAAAAATTATTTTACATTTTAAAGTACCTTAATGACCTAGATGATTTAAGAGAATACTATAATAAAGAAGATATTTCAATTTCAGATTATATATTTTACCCCTCAAACGAGAAGTTTTTTGTGGGTTTTTTGGTTGAAAAACTGGATACCGCTTTTATCATTCCGCCTCAAATAAATCTTTTAGGAATTAAGTTAAAAAATAACATAGTCTATTTTTCATTCGAAGAGATAGATAGAAAGATTAAATCAATAATGGAGAAAGTTCCTGGAACTGTTGAAGGTACAATGAAAATTCCAAAAAAATATTCAGCAAAGTTTTTAAATCTTCTGAGAAAAAACCATAAAATTTTAGATATTGATTCAAATTTAAAAGTAGGTATTAATAAAATCACGGATTACTAGGAGGAAAGATGGATTTAAGTAAATTTATTGATCATACTAAATTAGGACATAATGTGAATGTCAATCAAATAAATAAATTGGTTAAAGAGGCGATTAAATACAATTTCAAATCAGTTTGTGTCAATCCAACATTTGTATCTCATGTTTCAAAAAAACTTAAAGACACTGATGTTTGTGTTTGTACAGTGATAGGTTTTCCTCATGGTCAACATATACCAGAAGTAAAATCTTATGAGGCTGAAAAAGCAATAAATGACGGTGCAGATGAATTAGATATGGTTCTTAATTTAAATAATGTCTATGAAAGGAATGAAAAAAAAATCTTACTGGACATTCAATCAGTATTAAAAAAAACAAATGGAAAAATATTAAAAGTCATAATTGAAACCTGCTATTTATCAGACGAAGAAATTAAATATGTTTCAAACTTAGTTATGAAATCTGGAGCACATTTCGTTAAAACATCAACAGGCTTTGGAATATCAGGTGCATCGCATCATGACATTAAATTAATAAAAAGTATTGTCGGAGATAACTGTAAAATCAAAGCATCCGGAGGAATTAAAGATTACAAAGATGCAATAAAGTATATAGATTTAGGTGTAAATAGAATCGGAACGTCAAAAGGCGTAGTAATAGTTACAGGAAAGGAAGATTCAAATGACTCCACATATTAGTGCAAAAAAAGAAGATATAGCGAAGATAGTCTTTATGCCTGGTGATCCTTTAAGAGCAAAATTTATTGCTGAGAATTTTTTAACAGAATATAAATTAATAAATTCAACACGAAATATGCTTGGATACACAGGATATTACAAAGGCGAAAGAGTTACAGTCATGGGTTCAGGAATGGGAATGCCTTCTATTGGGATATATTCTTATGAATTATATAAGTTTTATGACGTTGAGTCTATTATAAGAATTGGATCCTGTGGAGCTTACAGAAAGAATTTATCTCTTTTTGATACTGTACTAGTCGAATCTGCCTATTCTGAGTCGAGTTTTGTTAAAACTTACGGATTCTCAAATGAGAATACTATGCACTCTAATGAATCATTAAATAAAACACTTAAAGTTGCAGCCAAAAGAAATAAACTTGAATTAAAAACTGTGAAAATTCATTCATCAGATGTGTTTTATAGAATGAATTCTAAAGAATATGTAGATATTTCAAAAAAATACGATTTAAGTGCTGTTGAAATGGAGTCGTTTGCTTTATTTTCTGTAGCAAAATCATTGGGTAAAAAGGCATCTTGTTTGCTTACAGTTTCAGATTCATTAGTTACTCATGAAGTCACAACTTCACTAGAAAGAGAACAAGCTTTTACTGGGATGATGAAGATAGCATTAGAGAGTTTGCTCATAAAGTAATTCAAGGAGAAAAAAATGGATTTTAAAAAACTTGTATATGAAGAAAAAGAGAATATTGTAAGAGATTTAATAGAAATAGTAAGAATTAAATCTGTATTAACTAAATTCGATCCAAAAAATGAAGGTGCTCCTTTTGGAGAAAATATAAAAATAGCTTTAGATTGGTTTCTTGATAAAGCAAAATCAGAGGGTTTCAATACAGAAAATACTGATGGATACGCAGGACATATTGAATTTGGTGATGGAAAAAAATTCATTGGAACTATAGGGCATCTAGATGTAGTGCCTGAGGGTAGAGGATGGATTCATGAACCGTATGGTGGTGAGATAGATGGTGAAAAAATTTATGGTAGAGGCACTTTAGACGATAAGGGTCCTACATTAGCTATGTATTACGCCATGAAAATTTTAAAAAATACAAATTTAAAACTTAATCACAGAATTAAATTAATTTTAGGAACCGATGAGGAGACAGCTTGGAGAGGAATAGAGTACTACTTTAAAAAAAATCCTGAACAACCAGTTTATGGAATAATACCCGATGCAGACTTTCCACTAATTTATGCTGAAAAAGGAATTTCAAGAATAAATATTGAATTCAGCTCTGAAAACACTGGGATTTTATCTTTAAATGGTGGTGATAGAGATAATATGGTCCCAGATTATGCAGAAGTAAGTCTAGAATACAAACAGAAATACGAGAAACATTTCAAAGAATATCTACAATTAAATAAGTACACCGGAGAAGTGAAAAAAATAAATGATAAAATATTTTTAAGTATAAATGGCAAAAGTGCTCATGGTTCGACACCTCATGAAGGAATAAATGCTATTGATTTGATACTACAGTTTTTGATAAAACATGTTCCATCCGATTTCACTGATACGTATAAAAAATATTTTTTAAACGATTTGACTGGAAAAAAACTGGGTATAGAATTTAAAAGTGATGAAATGGGAAAGACCTCATCAAACGTGGGTGTTATTAAAAAAATTAAATCAAAAATTCAACTAAAATTAAATTATAGATATCCAAAAGGAGTAGAATTTGATAGAATCATTGAAAAAATTAAATCAAATTTAAAAAACGCTTTAGTCAGTGTTGATCATCATAAAAGGGAATTATATCAAGATCCAAAGAGTGATTTTATAAAAATATTAATGGATACATATCAAAAAAATACTCAAGACTACAATTCAAAACCTTTTACAATTGGTGGTGGAACTTTTGCGAGATCAATGAAGAATTCTGTAGCATATGGTGCACATTTTAAAGAATCAGAATCAAATATTCATCAACCAGAAGAATTCATTTACATTAAAGATTTATTAAAAGCAACAACTATTTATGCAGAAGCACTGTATAGGTTGGCCAACTATGAATAAGTACTTAGATTTAGCAAAGAAAATTTTAGATGAGGGTAAAAATAAATCAGATAGAACCGGCACAGGTACGAGATCTATTTTTGGTTATCAGATGAAGTTCAGCTTAAAAGAAGGATTTCCACTCTTAACTACAAAAAAAATATATTATAAAGCATTAATCTATGAATTGTTGTGGTTTATTAAAGGGGATACAAATATAAAATATTTAGTTGAAAACAAAGTAAGAATATGGAATGAATGGCCTTTTAAAAAATTTAAAAAGAGTGATTATTATAATAACGAAACTATAGATGAATTTATTGAAAAGATAGTGAACGATAATGAATTTGCTCGTAAATTTGGAGATTTAGGTCCAGTATATGGTAAACAATGGCGAAATTTTAATGGTGTAGATCAATTAAAAAATGTGATAAATGAAATCAAGAATAACCCAAACTCAAGAAGGCTTATAATTTCATCATGGAATCCTGAAGAAGTCGATAGCATGGCACTGCCTCCTTGTCATGCATTTATGCAATTTTACGTAAATGATGGAGAAATATCATTACACCTTTACCAGAGAAGTGCTGATGTTTTTTTAGGTATTCCTTTTAATATTGCTTCATATTCACTTCTTTTAGCGATGGTTGCTCATGTTACAGGCTTGGTTCCAAAGGAATTTATTCACACTTTAGGTGACGCACATATTTACAATGATCATATTCCTTTAATTGAAAAGCAAATTAAACGAACTCCGAAAAAAATGCCTAAATTATGGCTTAATCCTGATGTGACTGATATTGAGAATTTTAAATATGAAGATATAAAAATTTTAGATTATGATTTTCATCCATCAATCAAAGGAAAAGTTTCAGTATGATTAATTTGATTTGGGCTATGGATGAAAATAGATTAATTGGATCAAATAATAAGTTACCTTGGACATTTAAAGATGATATTGAGCACTTTAAAAAGATCACAAGAAATAAGGAAGTGATTATGGGTAGAAAAACTTATTTATCGATGCTGAAATATTACCCAAGTGGGAATCTACCATTTTCAAAAATATATATACTAAGCAAAACATTAAAAAAATCAAACAAATTTATTCTTGTAGATGATCTTGATTCATTTTTTAAAAATAATAATAAGGATATCTACGTAATCGGTGGATCAAAATTATACAAAGAATCAATGAAATATGCAGACGTATTATATATAACTCATGTTTTGGGAAGATATGATGGGGACACTTATTTTTCTGAATATTCATTAGAATCTTTTAGGTTAAAAAAATTTTGGTTGAAACCAAAATTGATATTTTGTATTTATGAGAGAACGAAAATATGATTACAACAATTTTTTTATTAATTTATTTTACTTTTATTTTAACTGCAACTATCAATTTTAATTCTGATTTAATTCCTTTATGGATTATTATATCTCCAGTTTTTGCAATATTTATAATACTAATTCTAATATGGATAATGACACCGCTATATAAATTTTCAGGTAAGAACAATAGATTTTTTTCTTATGTTACAAGAAGTGCATCCAAATTTATAAATATGTTTTTATTGCGAATGAAATTAACAATCGTTGGATCTGAAAAAATTCCTAAAGACAAGAACATAGTTTTTTATTCATCACATAAATCATATTCAGATGTTTTTGTTCTTTTATCGATAATAAAAAGACCAGTTGCATTTACACCAAAAAAAGAACTTTTCAAAATCCCTATAATATCTGGTTGGCTAGATGCAATGGGTTGTTTTAAGGTTGATAGAGCAAATAATAGGGATACTGTAAAAAGATTAGATAATGTAGTTTCAAAAATAAAGAATGGTTTATCATTTGTAGTTTTTCCTGAGGGCGGAACAAAATATAGAAATTATAAAGAAATAATTAAAGTTAGAGTTGGATCTTTCAGAATTGCAGCTAGGGCAGAAGCATCTATAATTCCAGTAAAAATTTATGGAAATGAAAAAGTTAGAAAAAGATTCCCATTCTTTCATACAGATAAAAAAGTAAAAATCTTAGATGAAATTTCATTTAAAGATTACTCAAATATGGATACAAATAATATAGCTAAAATTTTTATTGATAGAATAAATTCTAATTAATTAGATATTCATCTACTTTATTAATTTCAATTTACCTTTTATAAATTCGAATTCAGTTACTTTTTTATGATCAATTTCTGTATTTGAATAGCTTAGATTTGGAAAATTGGCCAATTTCATCAGAGCTTTAATAATGTGAGAATGCGCAACTAATAGTATTTTTTTATCAGTATAAATGGAATTCAATTTTATAACTCCGTTATTAACTCTTTTTTCAAGGGACTCATTTGATTCAAAACCGTCAATACTTAATGTAGAATTGTATAATTTTTTTGATTCAGATACTAAAGTATAATCAAGTTTACCAAAATCTCTTTCTACAAATTCGTGAAGTAAGACTATTGGGTTTTTATAATTAGTTTTTTCCCCTATTATCAAAGAAGTTTGTAAAGCTCTCATAAGAGGAGAACTTACAATCAAATCAAAATCAATTTTTGATATATATTCTATATTCTCGTAGACGGCTAAAATGCCTTTTTTTGATAATTTTATATCTAATCTTCCTTGAATACGTTTTTCTTCATTTAATTTTGTATATGAGTGTCTTAATGCAATAATTTTCATACAAATATTATAGCATAAGACTTTTATGATAATATAAAGGTAGGTGATAGTTATGAAAATGACAGATTTGATTCAATTAAAAAAAGAAAAAAAAACATTGTCGAAAGATATGATTAACTATATGATAAAAAATTATACTTCAGGAAAAATTCCAGATTATCAAATGAGTTCAATGGCGATGGCAATATTATTGAATGGGATGACGGATGAAGAAACAAGTAACCTTGCGATAGCAATGAAAGACTCAGGAGATATTATTGATTTAACTGACATAGATGGAATAAAAGTTGACAAACATTCAACAGGGGGTGTTGGAGACAAAACCTCTTTGATTATTGGTCCTATTATTGCTCATTACAATTTGAAATTTGCTAAAATGAGTGGAAGAGGACTTGGTCATACTGGAGGTACAATAGACAAACTTGAGTCTATTCCAGGATTTAAAGTTGAATTATCAAAAAGCGATTTTATTAATCAAGTTAAAAAAATTAATATCGCTATTATCGGACAATCGAAAAATATTGCACCGGCAGATAAAAAATTATATGCGCTTAGAGATGTGTCTGCAACAATTGATTCAATGCCTTTAATTGCATCCTCAATAATGAGTAAAAAATTAGCATCAGGTTCAGACGTCATAGTTTTAGATGTTAAAGTAGGTCAAGGAGCATTTATGAAAAACATCAAAAAGGCAGAAGAATTAGCAAATCTAATGGTAAAAATTGGTTATAGAGCAAACAAAAAAGTCAGTGCAGTATTAACAAATATGAATCAGCCACTAGGAAATTATGTTGGCAATGCACTTGAAATTTTCGAAGTGATTAATACACTTAAAGGTAATGGACCAGAAGATTTGAATGAAGTGGTTAAAGAAATTGTTGTTCAAATTTTAATTAATTCAAATGTCTTCAAAAATAAAAAAATTGCCTCAATTGATGTTGACAATGTTCTAAAGTCAGGGGAAGCATACAAATACTTCGAAAAAATGGTTCATTCACAAGGTGGGAATGTTACAAGTTTGAAAGATTTTCATAAACAATTTGCAATTAATAAAAAAGAGATATATTCAAATTATGACGGTTGGATTAATGAAATAAATGCGTTGAAAATTGGTAATGCTGCAATGATATTGGGTGCAGGAAGACAAATTAAATCAGATAAAATTGATCATTCAGTAGGTATTCAGCTCAACGTAAAAGTTGGAATGAAGATTAAGAAAGGAAATTTACTTGCAACTATTTATCACAATAATAAAGGCTTAAAAGAGTCAGATAAATTATTAAGAGAGTCAATAGTAATTAACGAATCGCCCAGTAAAAAACAAAAAATGATATATAAAGTAATAAAAAAATAAGGTTATTAATACCTTATTTTTTTATATATTACTATTATTCTAGTGTGTTTTTTATTTTTTCTTAGGAGTGGCTGGTGTCTTTGGTGGTTCATTTGTAGCGATTTCTTTTGCTGCCAAGACAACTGAAGATAAGTCCATTAAATTTGATGGGACTACAATTTTAGTTGATTGACCGTCTGCCACTTTTGCTAAAGCTTCAAAGCTTTTGATTTGTAATACTGCATTATCTGCACCGGCTTTTTTAATGAGGTTAATACCATCTGCTTCAGCTTTTTTTAATCTCAATATACCTTCAGCTTCACCTTCAGCAGCTAAAATTCGACTTTTTTTGTCGGCCTCAGCATTAATAATGACGGATTCAGCTTCACCCTCTGCTTTAAGAATTGAAGCTCTTTTTTGCCCTTCAGCAATCAAGACACTTTCTCTTTTTTCTCTTTCTGCTCTCAATTGTTTTTCAAGCGCTTCTCTAATATCTCTTGGAGGAATAATGTTTTTTATCTCAACTCTATTAACCTTAATACCCCAAGGGTCAGTAGCTTCGTCCAAAATATCTCTCATTTTTGTATTAATCAATTCTCTTGAAGTTAAAGTTTGTTCTAAATCTAAATCACCAATGATGTTACGAAGAGTAGTTGCAGATAAATTTTCAATAGCTGCAATTGGATTGTTTACTCCGTAAGCAAATAATTTTGGATCAGTAACTTGAAAAAATACAACTGAATCAATTTGCATAGTTAAATTGTCTTTTGTAATAACAGGTTGTGGTGGAAAATCTCTTATTTGTTCTTTCATAGAAACTTGCTTTGCAACTTTATCTATAAAAGGTATAAGTAGATGAATTCCTGTATCCCAAGTCTTAAAATATCCACCTAATCTTTCAACAACAAACATGTCTGTTTGTCTTACAAGTCTAAAACTCGAAACAAACAAACCAATTGCAACTAACAGAATAATAAAAATTGCTTCCATTTTGTATCTCCTTTATTTTTTTTCTAATAATTCAACAATTAACTTAACACCTTCGATGTCTAAAACTCTTACTTTCGATCCTTTTTCAATTTCATCATTAGAAATTGCAGACCATGAAATTCCTCTTAATTTCACTTTTCCAATCTCATTGGGTAAAATCTTTTCTGTGACAACAGCTGTTTTTCCAATTACAGTTTGTGCATTTGTTTTTACTCTATTGGTTTTGAAGTATTTTACCATATAAGGTCTTGTAAATACTAGTAGAAGAATGGATACTAGAACAAAAAATGTTAATTGAATTTCAAAACTTATGTTTAAGAGTGCCATAATAAATGAAGGTAATGCTGCAATTGAAAACCATATTGCTACAAAATCAACAGTAGCAGCCTCTAAAACAATTGAAAGAATAAAAACAGCTAACCATATCCAAACCAATGCTTCTGAATTAAACATTATCATCTCCTCCTTTCAGATCAATTATTAACATTTGATCTATATTATTCCAACTTGCTGGAAATTTCATTGGTTGTTCTCCAAAATCATGTCCTGAGAGATCCATGATTTCTTCCATAAACGCTTTACTAGTTATTCTGGCATATGATGCTCTCACAGTAATCTTATATTTCTTATTGCCGGGGTATTGTTGTGACATTGCTTCATCTTTATTAAGGGGTTTTATAGCAATTTGATTTTCTTTTTCATTTACACCTAATAAAACGTTATATGCATGTTCAAAAAAGGTTGATCCTTGTTTATTTAGAGTTATGTGACCGGATGCCATAGTAACAATTACTTCTTTTGGTTTTTCATTAAACCATTTAAAATTCGACATAAATATTTCTCCTATATATAAATTATATCATATATTATTTTAAATTACAAAAAAATTATTTGATATTATTATTTATAAATTTTAATAAGGTTTTTATGTGGTATAATAAAATTACACTACGGAGAGCGTAAAGCTGAGAGGATAGGATCGATTCGTAATCTAGACCAGGTAATGCTGGATTAGAATAGTGTATTATCCTTTTTGGATATTTTTTTTTGGAGGAAATTATGAAAAATATTAGAAAATTAGTTTATACAGCAATGTTAGTAACTTTAGCTATCTCAATTGACGTATTGGTGTCAATAATTCCAGGATTAAATCTTAGTATGCCATTTGGTGGTCGCTTTTTTGGAATTTCAATGATTCCTCTTGTTTTCATAGGATTAAATTTTGGTTTAAAATATGGTTTGATGGGTTGTTTTATATATGCAATGTATAATTTCGGTTCTGATTATATAATTTATCTTGATACATTAAGAGTAACATTAGAATCATGGACTGGAGAGACATGGTCTTTTTTCAAGATAGTATTGTTATTTTTGCTTGATTATGGAATACCTTTCACCGCATTTGGTTTTTCAGGATTATTTTTTAATATCAAAGGAAATACAAAGAAAATTATTTTATCATTTAGTTTTGTTAGTTTGGTAAGACTTATATCTTCGAGTTTGTCTGGAATACTTTTATGGTCAAGCTCAATCAGATATGCCGTAAGCTCAGTAGAAGAAGGTCTTATGGAGCCAAATCTTGCAACACGTATTTTTGAATTTGTTGGTAATGATGTTTATTTTTATAGTTTTATTTATAATTTTTCTTACTTAATAACAACATTTGTTGTTTCCATACTTTTGGCAAGTTTAATTTCTAAAAGATTACCTAAAATAGTAAATGTTTATCAATAATCTTTAAATAATCAAGTCTGGGCATTAGACCATATTGAATTTCATAAGCAATTTTTTTAAATTTTTCATAAGGTATTGATTTTCTTTTTTCTGTCCCATCAAGAAACTTTTCTAAAGATTTATAAGGTAATAAAAAATATGTTTTGTGAAATTTAAAATGAATAATTAAAAATGAAATACCCTTGTTATAATGGATTTTTTTTAAATGCTCCCTTTGATGAGTATGTATGTTTGATAGTGGAAAGGAAGTTTTATTACTTGATTCTTTACAGTCAAAATCGATGTAAAAACCTTTATAAAGACCATTATAATCAGTAGTAGATGGGGATTTAAAGTAAGCTTCGGTAATTTTTGCTTTAGTTCTCGATGGATATTTGACTGAAACTAGTTGAATTGGTGTTGGTTTTTTATGAATTACCGCAATATCATTAATTAAATAAAAATTATTAGTTTGATTTATATCCTTCTCTAAAGACATACCTAGTTTTGAATAATTTCTTTTTTTTACAATCATTTTTTTTTTAATGGGATATTTCATATCTACTCCTAAAGGGCTCTAAATATATTTTATCATTAACTAATTTTTTGTGTGGTAAAAGAATAAAATGTGTTATAATTAAGTTAAATTAGTCGATTCAAAGGATATATATGTCAAAAATAAGATTTTTTGCATTAGGTGGTTTAAGTGAATATGGAAAAAATATGTATGTGTTTGAAATTGATAACAACCTATATATATTAGATGCTGGTATAAAATATCCCTCTCAGGAATTATATGGTGTTGATGAAATCATTCCTGACTATCGAATGCTAATAAGAGCTAAAAATAGAATCAAAGGGATTTTCTTGTCTCATGCTCACGAAGATCATATAGGTGCACTACCACATATTCTGAAGGAATTAAATGTACCAATATATGCAACTAAATTTACTATGAATGTTCTGAAAGATAGACTTGTAGAGGATAAGTTAAATTTAGATGAATATAAATTTAACGTTATTCATGAACATTCTATAATTAAGTTTGGAAATGTTAGGGTTACTTTTTTTAATACTACAAATAATATTCCTGAATCTATCGGGATAGCAATACATACAATTCAAGGATTAATTGTATATACTAGTGATTTTACTTTAGATCAAACTTCTAATCCAATTTATAAAACAAATTTCAAAAAAATCAATGAGTTATCTGAAAAAAATGTATTAGCTTTGTTGATTGAATCTGTAGGCTCATCAAGACATATTATAGGTGGATCAAGAGAAAATTTAGAGGGGCAATTACATAAAACATTTACAAATGCTGAAAGCAGAATAATCGTTTCACTTTTTTCATCTGACTTATATAGAATTCAACAAGTAATTGACTTTTCAGTTAATAATAAAAAGAGAATTGCTATTGTCGGAAGAAGGGCTCAAAGAATAGTAGATATCGCTATTTCTGAAGGCTATTTAAAGATTCCGAAAAAAAGTCTAATTAAACTAAAATTTGTAGATGAAAAAAATAAAAATAATGATCATGATATTGTTGCGATCGTTATTGGTTCTAGACATGAACCATTTTATATGCTTCAAAGAATGTGCAGAAAACAAGATAGATTAATTCATATCGAAGATAATGATACAGTTATGTTACTAACCCCACCGGTATTTGGAACTGAAAAAATGGCTTCTAGAACTTTAGACCTTCTTTTTAGAACCGAGGCTAAAATCATTCCAGTAAATAAAGAGTTGCATTCTTATAATCATGCATCTGCTGAAGAGTTAAAAATGATGATTCAGCTTTTTAACCCAAAATATATTATTCCCATAATTGGAGAATATAGACACCAATATGGTCTAAGAAAGTTATCAGTCTCTTTGGGATATAGTGAAGATGATATTTTGATTTTAGAAAATGGAGATGCAGTTAACTTTCAAAATGAAGATATGTTTGTTGGAAAAAGAGACATTAAAGCGGGAGAAATATTAATTGATGGAACTCCAATTGGAAATACGAACGATTATGTTATGAAAGATCGAGAGATTCTTGCTGAAGACGGGACATTACTAATTGTTGCTCACGTCAATCCAAAGCAAAAAAAGATAATAGGTGAAATAGAAATTGTTACTAAAGGATTTGTATACATCCAGTCATCAGAAGAGCTATTAAATCAGGTCAAAGAACTATTTGAAAAAATTTCTAAGAAGCATTTAACATCCAAATACATAAATTGGAATGATTTTAAGAGAGAAGCAAGAAATGGAATTAATAGATTTTTATACAGTGAAACTAAAAGAAAACCAATAACAATTCCAGTTTTAATTTCTGTAGATGATAATTAATTCTTCATGTAATCTATATAAACTTGTAAATATATCACATATATAATAAAATAAAAGAGTATTTTTTTGATTATAAGGGGTAAACATGAATTTAAAAAATTATATTGCGGCAGTAAAAGATTTTCCAAAAAAAGGGATCTTATTTAGAGATATTACACCTCTTCTTAAAGACAAAGATGCAATAAAAAATACTATTGATAAGATGTGTCTTTTTGCTAAAGATAATAATACAACAATTGTTTGTGGTCCAGAGGCTAGGGGCTTTATTTTTGGTACTCCAGTCGCCTATTCTTTAGGAGTTGGTTTTGTTCCAGTTAGAAAGCCAGGAAAATTACCTAGAAAATCTGTATCACATAAATACGAATTAGAGTATGGAGAAAATATACTCAGTGTTCATCAAGATGCTTTTAAAAAAGGTGATAAAGTCCTAATTGTAGACGATCTTTTAGCTACAGGAGGAACAATTTTAGCAACTATAAAATTGATTGAGTCTTTGGGTGCTACTGTTGCTGGAGTTGTTTGTGTAATAGAATTGGACGATTTAAAAGGAAGAGAAAAAATTAAAGGATATAATGTACATAGTTTGATACATTATTAATTTTAAAAATGGATAAATTATTTCAAAAATTAAAAGATTCATTTTCGAATTATATTAAAAAAACTGAAAGTATAGATAGGATTCATCTAGCTTTTAAGATTGCAGAAAAATATCATCAAGGTCAAAAAAGAAGATCTGGAGATCCATACATCACCCATCCTGTAGAGGTGGGAATTATTTTAGCTGATTTAAACGCAGGGCCACAAACTATTATCGCAGCATTATTACATGATGTTGTTGAAGATACAAATTTTTCACTTAATGATGTTGAAGAAAAATTTGGTGAAGATATCGCTCTCCTAGTTGATGGAGTAACAAAAATATCTAAAATTGAATTTAGTTCTGTAGTCACTCAGGTAGAGAATGTTCAGAAAATGCTTCTTGCTATGGCAAAGGATATACGAGTTGTATTGATTAAGATTGCAGATAGGTTGCACAATATAAGGACCTTGGACGTGATGCCTAAAGAAAAACAAGTTTCAATTGCTAGAGAAACTTTGGATATATATGCTCCAATAGCACATAGGCTAGGAATATTTAAAATTAAAGCTGAATTAGAAGATATTTCACTAAGATATACCGATCAAACAATGTATAATAGGGTCTCAAATTTAATAAAAACCAAAGAGATTGAAAGAGAAAGCTCCATTAAAGGAATCATATCATCTATAAAAACATTACTTAATGAAAACCACACGAATGATTATAAGATTATAGGCAGAGTAAAAAATATATACTCAATTTATAAAAAAATGGTTAGAGATCAAAGGTTATTCGAAGATATATATGATATATTAGCAATACGTATAATTGTTGAAGAAATAGAAACTTGCTATAGAGTGTTGGGTATCATTCATGCAAATTTTACACCAATACCAAGGAGATTTAAGGACTATATCTCTGTTCCAAAACCAAATATGTATCAATCATTACACACTACTTTGCTCTCAGAAGATGGAACGCTTTTTGAAATCCAAATAAGAACAAAAGAGATGGATAAAGTTGCAGAATATGGAATTGCAGCACACTGGGCATACAAAGAAAATAAAATTTACTCCAAAGATAAAGAACAATTTGAAATTGCAGAAAGATTAAATTGGTATGGAGACTTATTAAAATTTACTAATGATGAAGATGATAACAACAATAGTGCGGAAATGTTTGTTAGAACAGTTAAGGAAGATATTTTAGATGCAAACGTCTATGTATTTACTCCTCAAGGGAAAGTGATTGAGCTATTAAAGGGAGCCACACCAATTGATTTTGCATATAGAATTCATACTGATATTGGACATAAAATGGTAGGTTCAAAAGTCAATAATAGAATAGTACCTTTATCATATTCATTAAAAACAGGAGATATAGTAAGTATCATAACCAATAAACAATCTATTGGTCCAAGTGAAGATTGGCTAAATATTGTTCAATCCTCTCATGCTAAAAATAAGATAAGATCTTATTTAAATAAAAGAAATAAGAGTGATTATATATCTTCAGGTAAATCTATGATCGAAAGAGAATTAAGTTCACAAAAGATTAAATTTTCACTTGATGATAAATTTGCAAAAGATAATTTTGAGAAGAATCTTGTCACGTCTCTAGAAGAGTTATATTTAGAAGTTGGTAAAGGATTAATAAGTGTTAAAACTATAGTATCAAAAATATTAGGTATAGTTCCAGATTCAAAAAAAATGTTGATAAGGCAAATGGAAAAAGCAAGTAGACAACTAGTAACCCACTCTGAATCAGGTGTCATAGTTGAGGGTATAGATAAACCACAACTTAAACTTGCTAATTGCTGCTCACCAATCCCTGGTGATGATTTAGTAGGGTTTGTTAGTAAAAACAGTGGCATCGTTGTTCATTCAAATTTCTGCCCTAACTTAAAAGCTCTTGATTCAACAAGATTTATTGAAGTATTGTGGTCAAATAAAATCGAAAGAAAATATTCTGTTTGGTTAAAAGTAACATGTTTACATAGAGAAAATATCTTAGAGAGAATAGTAGCAAACATAAATGCATCTGGAATGGCAATAATTGAATTAAATGTTAATCACAATAAGAACTTAGAAACAATAGTTAAAGTAAGAATTACTGTTAAAAAATTACTTGATATTCAAAATACCATGGTTAATTTGAAAAAAATCAAAGAGATAATTGAAGTTGAAAGAGACATAATATGAGATTTGTAATTCAAAGGGTAAATAATGCTCAAATTTTTCAAGGTAATTTATGTATAGCAAAAATTGACTTTGGTTTATTAATTTATGTTGGAATTGGTATAAATGATATAAAAATAGATTATAATAAGATTGTCAACAAACTTTTAAATTTAAGAATATTTGAAGATGAAAATAAGAAGTTAAATCTAAATATTAATGATGTAGATGGAAAAGTTTTGTTAATTTCACAATTCACTCTCTTTGGTGATGTATCATCAAGTAATAGACCATCATTTTCAAAAAGTGCTAAATTTGAAGAGGCAAAAGTAATCTACTATAATCTTTACAAAGAATTTAAAAATAAAATTAAAACATTAAGTGGTAATTTTGGAGCAAACATGAGTGTAACTTATACAAATGTTGGGCCCGTAACTATAACATTAGAAATGGAGTAATGTATATGATATCCAGACCAAAAGGAACGAATGATTTACTACCAGCAGAAAGCCAAAAATTTGTGAAACTTATAAATTTTACACATAAATTTATGAAAAAATATAATGTTGAATTTATAAGAACTCCAATCTTTGAATCGTATGAATTATTTCATAGAAATGGTGAACTGTCTGATATGGTTACTAAAGAAACATACGACTTTTTAGATAGAGCAAATCGAAAATTGACTCTTCGACCTGAAGGAACAGCTGGAATAGTAAGAAGCTATGTTGAAAACAAAATATTTAGTCCAGGACATTTTTCTTCATATTATTACATTGGACCATTTTTTAGATATGAGAGACCTCAAAAAAATAGATACAGAGAGTTTTATCAAATTGGTGTTGAGCTAATTGGAAATAAACATTTTACCCAAGATGCAGAATTAATCTCTATGGCATATAATTTTCTCAAAGAAATTGGAATAGAAGATTTCAAATTAAAAATTAATTATTTAGGAAATCATAAAGAGCTTTCCAAATTTAAAATTGATCTATCAAATTATTTAAAACCCTTAAAAGAATCTCTATCAAAAGAATCACAGTTAAGAATAGAAAAAAATCCTTTGAGAATTCTGGATTCGAAATCAGAGATAGATAGAAAATTATTAGTTAATGCTCCAAAAACTTTAGATTATATTTCACCAAAGCAAACTAATGAATTTCAACAAACTTTAAAAATTTTAGATAAAAAAAATATTTCATACGAAATAGATCATACTTTAGTCAGAGGAATAGATTATTACTCAGAAATTGTGTTTGAATTTCAAACTTCTGAATTGAATTCATCGAGCCATAATGCTATTGGAGGCGGAGGAAGATATAATGATCTGGTAAATGAATTAGGTGGACCTAAGGTATCAGGAGTTGGATTTGCATTTGGTGTTGAAAGAATGCTTAATTTAAAAAATAATTTAAATTCTCTACCCGAAAATATCGACATTTTCTTAACATATATAGATGATAAAGACTCAGTTGATTCTTACATTATTTTTAGTAATCTAAGAATGCAGAATTATAAAGTATATTTTGGATATAAATCAAACACTCTTAAAACTGAAATTAAAAATGCATTGGGACTTGGTTCTAAATACCTTTTAATTTTTGATTCAAAGATTTCAGGTAAAGGCATTGTTCAAGTAAGGAATTTGCAACAGCATAGTCAAGTTGAATTGAAATATGAAGAATTAGATGCATATTTAAGAGAAAATCTTGAGGTAAAAAAATGAAAATAACTCATAATAATAATCAATTAAATATTGCTGACGTTGGTTCAGAAGTCTCTCTAAGAGGATGGGTATCTAAATCTAGACGAATGGGTGGATTGATTTTCATTGATTTAAGAGATCAATATGGCATCACACAATTAACAATAGATCATCAATCACATAGTTACGAAAAAGCTATGTCTTTAAGACAGGAATTCGTAGTTTATATTACGGGGATCGTAGTAGAAAGAAAATCAAAAAACCTATCTCTAAGAACTGGAGAAATCGAAGTTCAGATTGATGAAATTGAAATCATCAATTCAAGTGAGAATCCTCCAATTCAAGTCATTGATATAACTGACTCTTTAGAAAGTACGAGACTAAAATACAGATATTTAGATTTAAGAAGACTAGAACAGAAAAAGTTTATAATTATGAGATCAAAAATTTCTCAGGCTATCAGAAAAGCACTTTTAAGTAAAGATTTTCACGAATTAGAAACTCCTATATTAGGTAAATCAACTCCTGAAGGAGCTAGAGATTTTCTTATTCCTTCAAGAATTTATGAAAACCAATTTTACGCATTGCCACAATCTCCTCAAATATTTAAACAATTATATATGATCGCTGGCTTTGAAAAATATTTTCAATTTGCAAGATGTTTTCGTGATGAAGATTTAAGAGCTGATCGTCAACTTGAGTTTACTCAAATTGATATTGAAGCTTCCTTTGTTACTCAAGAAGATATTATTGAACTGATTGAGATGATTATGGTTTCTTCGTTTGAAGAAGTCTTAAAAATGAAAATCCAATCTCCTTTCTCAAAAATAACATACGAAGATGCAATAAAAATATACGGTACTGATAAACCAGATACTCGTTTTGATTTGCTAATTGAAGAGTTTGATAAATCTTATAAAGATTCTAATTCTCCTCTTTTTTCACTAGAAAAACAGGCATATATAATTGTTGATAAATTATTGTCTAGAAAAGATTTAGAACACTTAGCGCAAATTCATAAAACACATGGTGGAAATATATTAACTTACGTCAAAAAAAGTGTTTCTGGATTTAGCGGTCCTCTAACGAAACACCTTGAAGAAGAACAATTGCTTACATTACTAAGAAAAAAAGAGCAGACATTGTTATTATCAACAGGTAATTTCAATCAGGTTTTTGAACCATTGGGGGCGGTTCGTTCAAAATTAGGAAAAATGTTAGAAATAGTCGATAAAAATAAATTTAATTTTTTATGGGTTACTGATTTTCCACTATTTGAATATAGCCAAGAGGATGAACGTTTATATGCGAGACATCATCCTTTCACTTCACCACAAAATGAAAAAGAAATGATAGAGGAGCCTCTTAAAGCAAAATCAAAAGCGTATGATCTTGTGTTGAATGGATATGAAATTGGTGGTGGATCAATACGAATATTTAAAGAAGAAGTTCAACAAAAAATGTTTGAGATGCTTAACTTGAATCCATCAGAAATATCTTCTAAATTTGGGTTTTTTACCGAGGCACTTAGATATGGAACACCTCCTCATGGAGGAATTGCACTTGGTTTGGACAGATTAGTTATGTTAATGACTGAAACTGAAAATATAAAAGATGTTATAGCTTTTCCAAAAACTCAAAGTGCAAGGGATTTAATGATGGATTCACCAAATGAAGTGGAAAAAATCCAATTAAAAGAATTGGGGATAAAGGTGAAAAAATGAAGACTATTATTGTTGCTGGAGGATGTTTTTGGGGTGTTGAGGCATACTATAAACAGCTAAAAGGAGTTATTAAAACCACTGTCGGATATATTGACGGAAATAAAATGAATCCAACATATGAGGAGGTTTGTTCTGGAATTACAAATCATACAGAAGCATGCGAGATTACGTACAACTCAAACGTAATTTCCTTGAGAGAGATTTGTGATCACTTATTTAGAATATCTAATCCATTTTCAAAATTTAGACAAGGTAATGATGTCGGAAAACAATATAGAACAGGCATCTATTACAATA
>Ga0213864_10000106_pt1 | contig 34130 bp, 48 predicted proteins | sample PICome_5_FD_160078 | JGI IMG/M metagenome (GOLD analysis project Ga0213864, IMG submission 160078) | Coastal seawater microbial communities near Pivers Island, North Carolina, United States - PICO247 | ecosystem: Environmental > Aquatic > Marine > Coastal | place: USA: North Carolina... | reverse complement strand
GTACCCCTCCTTTCGAAAAAATTTTTGTGAGACACGAAGCGAATTTGGGATAGGTGACAATTTTTGTCGGGTTAGATGTTAATAGATTGCGAATAACTTGTGACACATTTTGACTTGACAAATTTTGTCAAAAACATAATTTTTATAAAAACCAAAAAACAAAAAAGGACTAAAATGAAAGATAAGCATAAAATATTTAGAATGGATGACTCTGGAGAATGGGAGAAGGTCACTTGGAGAAGTGGAGATCTAAAAGAAATGCAAAAGGATGAAAAGAAATGCCAAAACAAAAAAGATACTTAACTCCAAGTGAGGTTTTATTGAAGCTTGCGGTGGATCATTGGGAACACATGGGATATACTAAGCAAGATATTAAAGATCTTACTGGCTTTTCTACTCCAAATCAAAAAAGAGCATACTATCGAGCAGTGGGTTATTTCTTTAAAGGGAAAACAAAACAAAATGCAGAGGTTGATTTATGGAAGGAATAGAAGTTAAAAAGCGAGGCAGGCCAAAAGGATCAACAAAAGAAAAAGCTGCAAAGAAAAAGATTATTAAAAAGAAATTTAAAGCTTCCGAAGAATCCAAAAAGGCAAAGCCAAAGAAATCTAAAAAGACATCAGAAGAGTTAATTGATGATATTGTAAAGAATCAAGATTCAATCGAGAAAGATTTGGAGCTATTATCTTCTGATGAGTTGGATGATGAGGCGAAGCGAGCCATGATCAGAGCAAGAAACTCTCAAGCGAAAAAGCAAGAGAGACTAAATGCAGTTGCTGAATCTAGTTTGGTGGAAAAAGAACACGCAATGAGAGTAATTAGTGGTATTTGTCAAAGGTTCGTTGAGCGCCTTAATAATACACCAGATAAATTAACACCACAATTACACAAAAGAAGTAAATCAGAGATTAGAGAGAAAATGGTTAAAGAGTTTGATTTCTTGAAAGCTGATTTTATTCAATTTATAAATGAAGGACTATAATGGCGGTTTCATGTAGATGCGGAAAGCCAATCGTAAAAGCAGGCAGATGCCGAGCTTGTTACGAAGTAGATAGAAGAGCAAGGATCAAAGAAGAGAGCCAAGTGAGCCATCTTGAGACAATCTCGGAAAGCTTTGAAGAACTTATTAGCTCTCAATTGATTTCTATTTTTAATACAGATACAGATCAAAAGATCACAGATTGGACTGAGCAAAATATCTTTCTTCCCGATGGTGAAGGTTTCTTCTCAGTATCGCATCCAGATTGGACAATGGCGCCAGAGATGGAGTTTATATTTGAGCAGTTAAAGAATCCAGACGTAAAAGAAATTTATTTACAATTTGGATCGCAGTCTTCAAAAACATTATTTCAAATATGCGCTATGAGTTGGTTTATAGCAGAGCGCAAGGTAAATGGTTTATTTGTTCCGCCAGATGAAAGACTCATAAAACGTCTCCAGGTGAGGATGCACAATATTTGGGAGAAATCGCCAATAGTTAACTTTGAACCAAAAAAAGGTGGAAAGGAATTTAGCAGCTTTGGAACAAATAGGATCGCATGGGGGTTGGCCACTTCTCCAAGTTCACTGGCTGAGATGCCTGCTGATTTTGTTGATTTCGATGAAATTGATGAGATCAAGGAGCAAGACATTAATCCAATTCAATTGGCACGTTCAAGGGGTAGAACAAAGCCAAACTTCAAACTTATACTTGCATCAACTCCTAAAAAGTTGGCAGGTAATGGCGGCATCCAAGATTACTATAACAATAGTAAAAGATTCTCAATTGAGATGCAGTGTCCACATTGTAGCGAATGGTCGGAATTCATGGAGGAACATATTCAAGCCGAAGAGGGTGCAGATTATAGGGCCATCGAAGCCAAAGGACTTGGCTATGCTATCTGCCCTTCAAATGGATGCGAAATAACCGATGAACACCATGAAAAAATGGTAATGAGCCAAAGATGGAAAGATCAAGATCCAGAGCTGCCCATGACCTATATAGGCTTTCACAAAGCATCTTGGAACACTATACACAATGATTTCTCAAGTATAGCAGCCAAGCGCCTTAAATCAAAAGAAGAGGGAACAAATAGCTTCAAGGATTTCTATAACTCGGAATGTGCTAGGCCAATAGACTTAGAATCGATGGGAGGTGATTTAGAATATCAAGAGCTTACTTGTGATTATAAGAGAAAGCAGATTCCTGCAGATGTGAAAGCCATTACTGTGGGAGTGGATCTTGGAAAGAATCTAGCTTCTTGTGTAGTTACTGGATGGGCAAAGAATAACATTAAGTATAAAATTTATGAGCAAGAGATCGCTTGGGATGATCGAGACTGGGACAAGGTAGAGCGTGGGGTATTACATTTATTGGATGATATTAGAACAGAATTTGTATATCTTGGTGATGGGCCAAAGCCTATGTTTACTGGTGGAGCATTTGATGCAGGATACAGATCCAATTTAGTTTATGACTTTTGCCGCAGGTATCCATTATGGATTCCAATCATGGGCCAAGAGCCTTTATCAAAGCCAATATTAATAAAGCCTGCCGATCCACAGAAGAAATACGGAAAGCAATCTAAGGGAGTAAATCTATACAATTTAAAAGCTTACTATTGGCAGGATGTATTCCAAACTGCATTAGAGAAAGCAGCAGGAACAGAAGGATCATGGAATATTCCCACAGATTATACAGATAGATATGTGAATCAGCTAAATAATGAAGTAAAGCGATTGGTTCAAGACAACAAAGGATTTCAAAAAGAGATATGGACAAAGAAATATAAGGGAGCCAAGAACGATTATAGAGACGCATCTATATATAGTATGGTTCGAGGATATACTTTAGATCTTGATAAAATGCGAGATAAACCTGCACCAGAAAAGCGCAGATCAAATATTCCAAGTTACAAAAATAACACGATGAATCGGCGCCAACAATTTAATAGACGATAAACCCTTGACAAATTAAAAACAAGTTATATTTAACTTATGGCAGCGACTTGGAATGATTTAGCAGACGAAATAAAACTCAAGATTCAAGAGATGACTGAGACAGGTGAGTGGAATATTCAAAGCGTAACTTCTTTGGATGGAATCTCCCATACATTTTACTCAATGGCAGAGCTTATGGCCTTTTATGATAAGGTAAATTCATATGCTCAAGGCGAAGAGGATGAAGCAACAAAGCCTAAATGGAGGCCCATAGCTATGCGCAGGAGTGGATTTAGACGATGAGTAAGGCCTATGTAGCAGGTACAAGAAATGCCTTAGATCAGTACCAGGTACCGAATTCAAGATTAGGTGAAGACAGCTTATTAAATGGTGATTATTACACTATTATTGACAATTGCATGGATCTTATCCGTAATAGTCCAACAGCTAAGAGTATTGTTCAAGCTATGGAAGATTATGTGGCAGGATCTGGATTAACGCCAGGCGCAGGCACAGAAGCGGCTCGCAAAGTTTGGAATAGATGGGCATCTGGTACAGTAGATCTTGCAGGAACCAAAACATTTAATCAAATTTTTAGAGATATAGTTTATCAAATTGGCTCAACAGGTGATGTTCTTTTAACTACTCCAATTGATCCGAACGTAGGCAATGATTCAATCGCATTGAGATTGGAATTAACAAGCGGCGCCCGAGTTTGTAGCCCTAAAGAGTATGGGAACAAAAAAGATATTTATGGCAATACTGTAAAGTTTGGTGTTGCATATCGAGATGGTGTTGAGGTTGGTTATTATGTTAAAAACAATGATTCAGTAAATGGCCGCAACGATGTAAAAAATTTCCGATATATTGAGAAGTATGATACGGAGACAGGTCGATTAAATGCTTGTTTAATTCGCAGACCTGCAGGTATGAGCGCAGAGCAAACTAGAGGTTTGTCTATGCTTACACCAGTTTTTACAGCCATCAAGGATCTTGATGATTTAATTGTTTCAGCAGTTCAAGGCTCAAGAAATAAAGCTCTTTTATCAGTTATTTTAAACAGTTCTAGTCCATCCGATGCTTATAGTGGTATCGGCGCAGTAGATCCAGACACAGGAGCTTTAATAGAAGCCAATGATGATAATGGTGAGGCTCAGATAGTTGGATCGTTACCAGATGGTGCCATTATGACTGCGCCAGAGGGGACTACTGCATCAGTAATTAATTCAAGTGGCGATATCGATAGAGATGCGCTTATTTTACGAGCATTAAAAATTGTTTCAATGGGGAGTGGAGTGCCATATGAAATATTGGCTAAAGATCTTAGTGGAGTTAACTTCTCTGGTGGTAAACTTGCATTTGATAGCTTTTTTAGGTTGACTCAATTTTGGACAGATGAATTAATCAAGGTATTCCAAGAGATTAATAAGTGGATTCAGATTGAGGCATCTTTAAAAGGCTTTGGAGTTGAAGAATTAACACCAGAAAACATTCTTTTAGAGTTTATTGGTTCGCAGAATTATGTGGATGCTGATCCTGCTAAGAACTCAAAAGCAGAGACTGAAAGAATTGGGAACAACATTACATCAACAACTAGAATACTCGCTCAAAAGGGTGTTCAAATTGATCAGATTTATTTGGAAAAGGCCCAAGAGTATTTAAAAGCCGAAGAGTATGCAGCAGAGTGGGGAGTACCTTTAGAGGTTTTATATTCATCTACTCAAGGCAAAGCAAATGCTGAGATTGAAGTAGAAGAAGAAATTGAACAAGATGATTCAATTACAGAAGAGACAATTAATAACAAATTTAAAGGTTTAGAATTATGAGAACCATTTTAGTATTCAATGAAATCGGTGGAATGGGTACTACTTCCGAGATGTTTGCAAGAGAGTTAGAATTCGCAAATGGCGAAGATATTGAAGTAAGAATCAATTCAGTAGGTGGTGAAGTCCAAGAGGGTATCACTATTTATAATCTACTTAAATCTTATGCAGGCAATGTCAAGGTAATTGTAGATGGATGGGCGGCTTCAATAGCTTCCATTATTGCTTTGGGTGGTGATGAGCTAGTAATGAATGAAGGCTCATTTATTATGATCCACAATCCTTGGACAGGCATGATGGGAGAAGCCAAAGATCTACGTCAAGAAGCAGACTTATTAGATTTAATGACTAATGAACTTGTTAATATTTATGTTCAAGCTACTGGATTGGATGAAGGTGAGATTCGTCAAATGATGGATGAAGAAACCTGGTTAAATCCAACAGATGCAATTGAAAAAGGTTTTGCAGACTCAGTAGCGACTTTCAATAAAGTTGCAGCTTGTGTTTCCAAAGATCAAAAAACAAAATATTTTTATAAAAACGCACCAATGGAGCTAACAGAAATGAATCAAAAAGAAGTTATTCATAATGAAGTGGCTGAAGCTGAGCTTGAGGTTCAAGAAGAGGCTTTAGTTGAGGAAGAAATTGAGCAAGAAGTAGAATTCGAAGATCTTCAAATTATAGCAGAAGCAGAAGAAGCTTTGCTTGAAGAAGATCTAGAAGAAGAGCTTGCAGCTATCGAAGAAGAAGAAGAGGAATCTGAGTATTTCACTTTGGAAGAGATGGAGCTTTATGCTGCTGAGAAGCTTGAAGAAGAATTTATTCGCCAAGCTGAGATCAAGGCGCTTGCTTTTAAAGGTCAAGAGGATTTAGTAGAAGAATTAATTAAAGAGAAATCAACTATTGTTGATGCTCAAAAAAGAATTATTCAAAATGCTAAAGAACTTCAATTGACTGCAAATCGTGAAGAAGTCGAAAAAGGCGATATTTTAAAGAAACTTAATTCGAATGCTCCAAAAGCTTTAGATTTGAAAGAATCAGAAGAAGAGACAATTGAATCATTAAGAAAACTTGCGGCGAAGGAAAAGAATCCTGCTGCAAAAAGAGAAATCATCAAAAAAATTAACAAATTAAAATAAGGAATTACTATCATGGCAGTTACAAGTCAAGAAATTACAGAAATCGCACAGGAAGCGATTGATTCAAAAAGCCCTGCTTTTGTAGAGCTTGAATCGTTCTCAACTAAACTTTCAGACGAAGGTAAAGAAGAGGGTGATGTTCTGAAAGTTGGAGTTTATTCCAAAAACTCTAGTTCAGATTTTAACGTATCTACTAACAACTACGAAACAGAAGATGGTGGTGGTGTATCTTATGTGAATGTAACTCTTGATAAACATATCAAGTCAACTTTCACAATCTCAGCACAAACTACTTACTTTGACATGGCTCGCATGATGAAGGGTGCTGTTGTAGCGGTTGCAGAAGGCGCAAACAAATACGTTTATGACCTAATCACTGCTGCAAACTATACTACTGTTGGTTTCACTGGCGCAGCTTCTACATTTGATCACGTTGATGTGGCTGATCTTTGGAACACTGCTCAAGATGGCCAATACGCTGCTGATGAGCGTTCAATGATCTTAACTAACCCATACTATGCTTCTCTTCTAAAAGATGCTAACTTGGCAGAATGGGATAAAGCAGCAACTGATGAGACTTTGCGTGATGCAGTAGTTCGTAAACTATACGATTTTGATACTATGTCTTCTAATGTTCTTGCTACTTCTGCTGGTGCAGTAGGTGTTGAGAATCTAGTTGGTTTCATTACTGATAAATCTGCAATGGCAGTGGCTACTGGTCTTCCTGCTATTCAAGATCCAGAATCAACTGCTTTAGTTCAAATGGTTGAAACTATGCAGGCGCCAAATGGTCTTACTATGCAATTCCGCAAGCATACAGATCCTGCATCTGGTGCAGTATTTGGTACTGTTGAACTTCTTATTGGTCGTCAAGTTTGCGATGCTACTCGCCTTGCAAGACTTATATCTGCTTAATAGAGTTCAAATCATAACAAAACATGAGCCTCTCCAATGGGAGGGGCTTTTTTTATAAAAGGAGAAAAATATGAAATATTCTGTATTAATCGGAGTGGATGAAGAAACTGGAGAATTTGAAGCTTTAGCAACTGGCAACTTTACGGAGATAAACAAGCAAGCTAAGAAAATGGTAAGCGACAATCCAACTAAATGGCCTAAAGTAAAGATCATTTATGGAGAAAGACAGACTTTCAGATGCGCTGAACCAAAGCCAAAAGCTAAACGTGGAAGAAAGCCCAAAGAAGAAGAATAATGGCAAAGAAAAGCGGTTTTGAATTTGTGAACATGAAGCCTTCACTAAAGAAGATTGAAAAGGATATTAATTCGATTCAGTCTTCTATTGGTGGCGCTCATGCAGAGATTATAAACTTAGCTCAGATTGTTATTAAAAGAGAAGGTTTTTTGAATGGTGTAAATTCAAGGATTTCATCTGGGAAAAGACCACAATATGCTCCAGTACCAGGAGCGAACTTAACTAGAAAAAGAGGCGGTGATCCAACTTTCCACAAAAGCAAATTAGTGGATCGAGGTGGATCATTGCCTAATATATTTCAAGAATTAAACTTTTCAAAAGGCCCATTAGGATCCAGTACATTATATTCAGCTTCAAATGAAGGTATCGATGTACGAATCATAAAAACAAATAGACAAATCAAAGCCATTTATTCCTTAAAAGGAAAGTATGACAGAATATTTGGAATATTTGAAAATGGTGGAAAAAAAGAAAAGATTACATCTCCAAATGGCAAGGTTAAAAACATTAGAAGAGGCCAAAAGAGAATAGTTAGGCAAGGACTCGGAAAAGCATTGCGTAGGTGGAGTAAAATAAATAAATTTTATTTAGATAGAACACTAAAAGAAAGAAGCTTGGCAAAGATATGATTTATAGAGAACAGAAATTAGAAAAAGTAACTCTTGCGAGTGGTGATATTTGCAAAGAATGTATTCTTTTGGATTGCATCGTTCCAAATGGTGTTCATCTTGAAGGCTGCTTGGTAGTTGAAACACCAAAAAAGAAAAAAAAGAAAACTAAAGAGTGTGCGAAGTGCAAGGATCAAGATGGAAAATGCGAAGATTGCATTGAGGTTAACGAGTAATGCCATCCGATAAATCTGGACAGCTAATAGCAGAGCTTGGATCGTATTATCAAGCAATCAGCGCAGTGGGCGGTTATCATAATACTGTGGTGGCTAATGGTGTTCAGTATGGAGTGGAATCTTTTAATGATAGAGGTTTAAAAGATGCTGATTATCCAAGAGTTACCATTATTGCTAATCAGACAATTGTTCCAGAGTTTTCAACTAAAAGCTGCTCAAGAACGCATATAGAGATTACAGTTCATGGTTACTTGCGGAAAACAGGTAACAGAGAAGAAGATTTAGCAAGTTATCAAGCTACATTGGCATGGTCAAAAGATCTAAGAGATGCTTTCAGAGCATACTTAAATGGTCAAGATGGCGGCGATGTGGATGCAGATCTTCTCAATTCAGAATTACAACAACAAATCGGATATTCAACAAATACTGTTGTGGTATCTCAATCATTTACATTAGGTTTTGACGAAAAACTAGGAGTATAAATAAAATGGCACAAAGTAAAGATTATGCTTTAAGGCATGGACTAAAGAAAGCAGTAGGTAATACACCAACTAGCGCAGAGCTTTATGGTGGTGGAACTTATCCAACTACTGGAGCGAATTCACAAACAAGATGGAATGAATTAACCATCACAGATACACCAGAGAAATATCAAGATGTTTCTTCTACTGGTAATCAATTTTTAAAAGATAAAGAAGTATCAAATGTTCCAGTTACTTGGACAGGTTCGACTTCTGTATTTGTTGATAATTCACTAACTGAGCTTGTATCTGCTATGGGTTATGAAGATCTTAGCGGCCCAATTAACTATGATACAACAAAGTATGCTCATTTAATTACTTTGCAGCCACAAGGTAAAGATCAGCGCCTCTACACATCGGCAGAAGCGGCATTGGCAACTGCAAACCTTTCTCTTTCTCCTGCTTATAATGCAGCAGATCAAATCAATACTTATTTAAAAATAGGTACTGAGATGGGGCCTTACGATAAATTCTGCGAAAATGCAAATATTTCTGAATTTACTCTATCATGCGAATCTAAAAATCCATTAATGCTTGAAATGAGTGGGCAGGGTGAGATTGCAGCATATGATACAGCTAAAACAGAATCATCTACCTGGACTGATCGAGTTGGATGTGATGAAAATAAGTTTTTTATGCGCCATGCTACTTGTGAATTTGGCCCAGTTGGTTCAGCTATTGATAAAGCTATTTTTAACTTTTCTGTAACAGTATCTCAAGGGGTGGCAGATGATCTTTTCCCTACTGGTACTTCAAACAACGGATTAAGCAGAGCAGAGCCAGTATCAACTGGTGAGCAGACTGTTCAAGTTGAATTTCAGATCAACAAGCACGATACTATTGATTATAAAAACTATGAGCAAACAGATACTGAATGCCAGCTAAAAATCGCTTTTGTTCGTGGTGATAAATCATTGGATCTTCTTTTCCCTGCATTAAATGTTATTAGTGCAGAGCCAGAAGTATCAGATGGTTCAAAAATCAATATTACTGCTGAAGCGCACATTCCATGCCAAGCAGATCCATTTACTACTGAGCGTTCGATTAGTGGAACTGAGCAAACTCTATTGTATCCAGAAACACCATTTTATATGATGCTTTCAAATGCAAATAGTGAGAATGGACTTCGTTACGAAGGTTAAAGACTAGGTTCGAACCTTCTTAAGCCTCCTGGAATTCTCCACCAGGGGGCTTTTTTTATTTTAAACAAGTTATATTTATTTATGGAGAATAAAAAGGAGACTAGAATGGCGCTATCATTTCAGCCAAAAGGCCCAGTATTTATTGAAGATGGTACTGAGATCCATTTTAAAAGAGTATCGCAAGCAGATCTAAATAAATTTAACTTAGATCATAATCCATTTAAAAATAGATCCACAGAAGACAGGAAAGAGATCTATAAAAAGATAGCAGATGGAAAGCTTGATGAAATTGAACTAACACCAGATGAAAAGTATATAACAGACTCTCAAATGAGTACATTCTGCTTAGAGTTTGTTGCAGATGTAAAGAATTTGGTGGATCAAGAGGGAACAGTGATAGATTTTAATTCACTTCCAAAAGATCACAAACTTATATTTTTTGAGGATTTATATTTTAATGATGATGATTTTAGGGATTTTGTGATAGCTGTTAAAAACGGAGCTAAAAAAAAATTTACTGAAATGGCTCAAGATTAAAGAATATGGATTCGAGCAAAATTCATGTATCTCATGTAGGGAAGATCCAGAAGAAGCTGATGAGCTTGTAGATGGGGTTCCCTTTTGCTTGAAAGAGGGATATTGTAAACATTTAAAAAATGTTAAATCAATCATCCACAAAGAACAACTTGAAGGCAATCCATTAAACTTTCTTTTAGGTGGGGCGCTTGAAAAGTTTGAAGTAATTAGTGAGCAAATCTATTCTTTAAGTCCTTACGATGGCATCAAACTACCTACTGCAATGTTTACACCATATATGGAGGGCGAAGTAGATCTTTCAGCTTCTGAGTTTATGGAGTTACTATCTCTAAAAACAAGCTATATTAGGAATAGTATCTTGACTGAAAGACTAAAGCAGCAGAGGAAAAATGGCTCTTGAATTTAGCATTGAAATAGATGATAAAGGAACTCCAAAGTTAAGGAAATTCCAAGGTGAAGTAAAAAAGACTGGTGAAAATTCATTAACTGCATCTCAGTCAATTATAGCTGTATCTAAAGGTTTGGCAGCAATTGGAGCCACAGCCGCAGCAGGTGGAGCAGCTTTATTTGCATTCTCCAAAGAAGTAGCAGGCTCAAGAGACAAGATCACAAAGCTAGGTCGAGAATTTGGAGTAACTACTGAATTCTTGAGTGGTATGGGCCATGCTGCTCAATTAGGTGGATCCGATTTAAAGACTGTTGAAAAAGGGATGGCAAAGCTATCAAGAACTGTTGCGGATGCTCAAAGCGGATTAGCAACTGCTCAACGTGGATTTACAGATTTAGGAATTCAAATAGAAGATTCAAATGGTGTATTAAAGACTAATGATCAGCTTTTGTTTGAAGTGGCAGATAAATTTAAAGAAATGCCAGATGGAGTAATGAAAGCTGCAAAGGCTCAAGAGATCTTTGGGCGATCTGGTAAAAATCTAATTAATACACTAAATCAAGGCTCAGAAGGTTTAAAAAGACAAATATCAGAAGCCGAAGCATTAGGTATTGCTTTCTCAGAGGAAGCAGGCAAAGAAGCAGAAGCATTTAATGATGAATTATTAAGACTTGAGACTGCTGCTCAAGGTTCATTAACGCCAATTGCAGACGAAATGATCCCATTAATTACAAATGCCTTTATGGAGCTTCAAACTGCGGTGGGAATTGCAGGCCCAGGTATGATTCAAATATTTGAAGCATTAAAGCCTGTCCTCAAGGACACTTTAGGTTTATTAGTGGATACTGCTTTAGGTTGGAGCCAAATTGTAAAAGAAATTGGTGATTTCTTAGACTTCAAAAAAGAGCTTGAAAAACGGGATGAGGAAACAACAGATAAAGAAATCACTAATCTTTTGAAAAAGATGGATGCCAACAAAAAGGCCCATGATGAAGAAAAAAAGCTTGCTGAATTAGCTGAAAAAAATGCGGAAAGAATAGCAGAGCAAAAGTTAATAAATGCTAGAAGATTCCGAGAAAAGAGAAGAAAAGAAGCAGAGCGAGCAGCCGAGCGCCATGCAAAGGAATTAATTAAGATTGAAGAAAAGCAGCTTCAAGAACAAGAAAAAATGCTCGATGAGATCTTTAATAAAATAAAGGAAGAGCAAGATAAAGAGCAAGCTGAGAAAGAAGCTTTTGCTGATAAACAAAAAGAAATGGAAAGAGATCTAACCAATTTCTTCAAAAGTGAAAATGATCTCAGATTAGCTGAAATAAAAGAAACCTATGATAAAAGAGTAGAATACTTGGGAGCTACAACAGAAGTTGAGAAGGCTCGCATGATGGAAATAGCAGAGCTTCAAAAAGAAATTGAGCAGCAGCGCCGCAATGATTTGGAAAATCAATTTAATCAAATTGGCGAATTCGCAAGTATTGCATCAACTACCTTAAACAATATTTATCAAAAAGATCAAAACAATATTAATAGTAGATTTGATGAAAGACAGCAAAAAATAGAAGAATCATTTGCTCAACAAATCAAGGCGGCAGAGGGAAATGCTAAAAAAGAAGAAGAACTTGCAAGACGTAGAGATGAGAAGCTTAAAGCTTTGGATGTTAAGCGTGAAAAGGAGCTTCAAAGGTCTGCAAAGAGGACAGCATTATTTAGGAAAAGAGCAGCGCAATTAGAAGCCATTGTAAATACTGCAGCAGCAGTCACAAAAGCAGGGGTAATTACTCCATTGGCTATTGCTACTGGTATTGCAGGGGCTTCACAAGTGGCTCTCATAGAATCTCAGCAATTCTTCAAAGGTGGCATGACTGGAGAAAGTGGCCAAGAGAACATCTCAGTAGGTGAGAATGGCCGAGAGTTTGTAGTCTCAGCAGGTGGAACCAGACAAGCAGGAGAAGCAGCGCTTCAAGATATCAACAATGGACGTTTAGAAGATGCAGCAAATAGATTATTAGCTCAATCAAACAGGCCTAGTGGTGGCATTACATTACAGATAAATGGTGGAATAATTGATGAGCAATTTTTAGAAAATTCATTAATTCCAAGAATAAAAGAATTTGAAAGAAGAATTTAATGGCGATTACATTCGGAACATTGACAATTGATAAAGGTATCGAGCATACTTCTCAATTTTGGATTGAAAGGATCAATCAAAAGAGCCAAAGAAGTGCAGCAGGTAATACATTTACATTTGATAATTCAAGATCTGTTTTGCGTGGAGTGATTGAAATCAGATACGTCACAAAGACAGAAGCGGATAATTTTAGAGATTTTATAGCAAATACAGTTAGATTCTCTCGGTTTAAGTTTGATATCATTCCAGAAGCCTACGATGATGTAGGGGCAGGGATTGGAGTAACTTTAACAGATGCAGAGTTTGATGGGGATCTTTCAACTCAAAGTATCATAAAACCAATTGGAAAAGCTAATAAATTCAACATTAGCTTACCTTATTATAAAGCAATTGATCCAACAGTGGCGAACGTAGATCATGAAGGGGTGGTATCTTAATGCCTATTCAAAATGAAAAATTTAGTTTATTAGTGAGTGATTCTTCTGGAAATCCATTAACAGGATCATTAGTAGAATTAAGAAAAGATGCAATGATCTATACTCTTACAGAAGTGGGTAATGGTTGGTATTCTATGAATAGCATCCCTACTGGAAAGTATAGCGTATTTGTTGATAGTGTTGATACTGGTGAGACCAAAGCAGTAGGAAGTGGCCAAATAGCAGCTTTAGGTAATACTGCGGATAGCGTACCAGTATCAGATGCCACAGAGTATAGTTTTCAAGATCCAACTACATTAAAAACTACTTTATCATTGAATAATGTTACAAATGTAGCGGTTCCATCTCCAACTGGATCAGATGCAAACAAAGTAGTTCGAGTTGATTCCAATGGTGATTATGTGCTTGCATCGGTTACAGCTAGTGGATTTGAATCTGTTTATGAAATATTAACAACTGCGGATCTTACTATCGCTTTGAGTGATGAGTACGATTCAAAGCTTCTTGTGATTTCAAGAGAAGACTTTAACTTCACAAATGCGCAAACTTTCGAAGTATGGGGATCATGTTCTATAATTGTGGCAAATACTTCTGAGCCTTTCCAATGGTCTTCAAATGCAGTTAATGCTACCTTTAATCTAAAAAGTGGCGCCGATTCCTCATTAACAGGAATGTTCTTTTTGAATGGTGTAATTGCTTTTGGCGATACTTCTGATTATACTCTTAATATTCCCTGGAAAGTGACTAATCTTGATTTTATCTCACCAGAAGTGAGCAGATCAGTAAATGGATCAAGTACATTAACTTATGAATTATTAAAAGCTGCGATCCCAGGAAGCGTAACAGTAACAACTGCTCAAGATTGGTGGCAAAATTCAGCAGCCGATAAACTCGATACAGTAGCAGCAGGAACAAATGTTACCATAGATAATACAGATCCTCAGAATCCTATTGTTAATACAGTTCCAAGTGGTTCAGATACTCAATTGCAATTTAACGATGGTGGCTCATTTGGTGGTGATACTGGACTGACTTATAATAAAACTACTGACTCCTTAACTGTTTTAGGTAATGTGAATGTAGGTGATGTTCTCAATTTAGGAACAACAACTAACTCACCTGCTAGTGGTGGTGATGTTTGGTACGATGGAACCAATTCCAATTTTGAAAGTGGTTTAAACCTTACAGGAACTAACAAAGGTATCCATGGTACTGGTGGTAATGATGAGTATTTATATATCACAAATAGATCAGACTCAATAAGTGGTGCTAGTATAAGACTTATTGATAGTACAGTAGATGGCGAATATGGTCAATTAAGAAGTTACACAACAGAGGTGCTTGATTGGTATTCAAATTTTATTAAGTCTTATGTTCCAATTAGACTTAATACTGTAAGTCCTGTTTCGTCTGTTAATGGTGAAATTTGGTACGATGGAACAAATATAAAGGCACACGAAGGTGGTGTAAGTGGTAAACTAGCTTATAAAGATGTAGATAATAACTTTAGTACAGATCAAGCCTTTCAAGGCGATATAAATGCTTCACAAGTAGTGAATCTAGCTTCCTATAATAATGTGTCACCTATAACAGGCGATATTTGGAGAGACTCTACAAGTGGAGCAATAGAGATTGAAGGTGATACTACTGTTAATGGTGATCTAGATGTAAATGGTTCTGTTTTCTTAAGTTCAAATCGTAGACTCTACGCAAATAGTTATGTTGATCTTGAAGACGAAACAGGTTGGGGTGTTCGTTTAGATGGATCAAACGATGCTCTTAGACCTTTAGTGGATAATGATACTGAATTAGGTATAAGTGTTCGCAGATGGTCAAAAGTATGGGCAACAGATGGAGATTTTAGTGGCAGTGTAAACATTGGTGATGTTTTAAACCTTGTGCCAAGAGCTTCAGACCCTACAAGTCCTGCTGATGGTGATATTTGGTATAATTCCACAAGTGGAACTTTCAAATGTAGAGCTAATGGTGTAACAGAAACAATAGCCTTCGTATAGGAGATATAAAAATGGCTTTTAACAAAGAAATCAATAAAACAGTATCAGTTGGAGCTTACCAAGTAACCTTCAACGATGATAAAAAAACTGCTCAAATTAGCTACTCACAATATGAAGATGATGTAGCAGTAGCATTTGTCAAAACTATAAATATTAGCTTTGATAAATTAGCAAAAGTAGATTTAGATGGCTTCACTTCGGTTATGGAATATATTCAAACTTTATGTGATTCTTTTAACCCAGAGAATCCAGATAAATTAGAACTAATAGATTAAGTATAGAGGAATAAATGAGCTTTATTATTAAGAAACTTAAGGTTAACAAAAATGTTACCATCGACAATGTAGCTTATACAGCAGGCCAATTTGTTTTAGTTGATGAAGCTTTATTAACGGATGAATTTGTAAATGAAACTGCGCTAGATCAAAAGAATGGAATTAACTCAATTGATTTTATCTTATTAGATGATACAGTAATAGTCGCAGCAGATCAAATAAACTCGATGTATCGCCAATATTTAGCTCAGACAAGTGGCGCCGAAAAATATATTTATGGTAAAGATATTACTACTGCATTCATAAACAATGGCTCTGGTGGACTTAATAATATTATAATAGTTCGCCAGGACAATGTAGAAAGTACATTAGGTGGCACTATTGACTCAGATAAGGAATACTTTATTGATGGCCAGATAGATATGGGAACAACTCAAATAACTGTCCCTGCAGGTGGTATGACTTTAACAGGCTATAATTTTGATCTCTCGGCCCTATATTCTTCTGAGGATAATTATACAATGTTTATATCAGATGTGGGTGGTAGTGGTAATATATTAGGTACAGATTACGAAATCAGAGTAACTGGTACTAACTCGCAGGTCTATGATTTAACAGATGCAACAGGGTTTAATGCTTTTGAATTTGCGAGAGTAAATTACACTGCTTGCACTTCACTAGGTGAAATTACAAACTATCGTCAAGGTTTAGAAACAGGAACAGGCAGATTTGCAGGTTCTCCATCGCTTACCTTGACAGGTACTTGGATAGGTGGCTATCGTATTTCTACCTCTATTGTACGATCAATGAGTGATACTACAACAGAACCATTATTTAAAGCAGGCCCGGGTTTTACAATGGGTTCAAGGTTTGCAACAGATATGAACGTAGATTTAGGTAGTTTGCAGCCATTACTTGATTTTTCACCTTCTAACTTTACAAATCCATCTACTTTACAGCTTCAAGAAATGATTTTAACCAGAGATTTTGTTACAGATCCAACAGATACTAATATTACTCCAAATATATCAGCAAATGATTTAGCTAGTTATTGGAAGCGAAACGTGGGGGTGCAGAATACTTATGTAGGTGGTACAATCACAGTAATTAGCGAAGCATTAACAACTATTTCAGCAGTGGACACTTGGACTGACCTTGAAGGTACTTTCTTAGGTAGTGATTTACAGCATTTTACAGGAAACACAGCAGGGGAATTAACTCATAATGGTATATCGCCAAGAGATTTTGAAATAGATGCTTCTTTTGTTATTGAAGGGAGTGCAAATAAATCTTTATCAGTTAGATTTAACAAATGGGATAATTCAGCAGGAGTTTTCACACCTTTAGATTACACTATACAAACAAGAACTGTAATCTCACTTGTAGGTGGTAGAGATGTGGCTCTTTTTAGCATTATGACTTCTGCTCAGATAGATCAAAACGATTATATAAAAATCCAAGTTAGAAATAATACAGATGCAACAGATGTTACTTTAGAGGGATCAAGTTTTTACAGAGTTAAAGAAAGATAATGAAATATTTTAATCCAAAAGAATACAGAGCTAATAAATTATTTAGAATAAAAGAAGTAGATCTATTTACTTTTTTTGTATCACATGGCTTTAATTTATCTCCATTTCCAAAAAAGCAGAGGCCATGGCAAAAGTCAGAAACTAAAAACAGTGAAGGGTTTTATCTTTATGATACAACTGCCATCATTGATTTTATTCTGCCTAATGGTCGAGTAGTAAGAATTCCAAAAGGCTTCCAATGGGATGGCGCTTCCATTCCAAAATGGGCGCAGGCTATTATCGGCAAACCGATGGGTAAATATGCGCTTGCTGCTTTATTGCATGACTGGTTATACCAAAGTTTAATACTTGGAAAATCCAACAAAGGCAGAAAAAGAGCGGATGAATTATTTTACACAGTTATGGAGCAGCTAGATATTTCATGGTGGCGCCGAAAAGCAATGTATCGAGCAGTCAGATTTGGAGGAAAAAAAGCCTACTTTGATACTAAAAATCTATGGTATTGTAAAACTATATTTGCTCAAGAAACTAAATATAATCCCTGGGAAGACTATAAAAAGTTTTTCCCAGAGGCTTGAGCAAATGCAAAAATTATATTATAAAACAAGCTATTTTTTATTATGTGGATACAATATCAATTGTTAAATTCGGAATGGATCATTGGGAAAAACTTGGAAGCGGCTTTGGTGGTTTCGTTCTTCTTCTTGGCTTTGGATATCATAAGTATATACAAAAACAACTTGATGGACTACATAAAAACATCAAAAAAGAACAAAGCGGAGATCGAGAGCAGTTCGAAAAAATTAAAAGAGATCTCAAAGATGCAATTACAAATATTCATCACATTGAAGTCAAAGTGGCCTATAAAAAAAACCAGTTGGATAAATTCGAGCAGGAGTTGGAAAAAATGATTATTGAATTGGAGGCTCAAGAAAGACTTGTTACAGATAATGCCCACAAAATAGAACTGAATGAGAGAGACGTTTCAACAGTAAAATCTATATTAGAAGACATCATCGGAGATGTAAAAGAATTCCAAAAGCGGTCAAATAACATGGAGATGAGCTTGGCTAAAATGCTCGGCGCCTTGTCAAGAAACTTTGAGTAAAACAAGTTATTTTTACTTATAACTTGGAGCATTTTATGACAATATCAAGACAAGTAAATAAATTTTCAGACCTTTATTATATGGTCAAGGTTAAAAAACCTTCTGGACAATGGAATAATATAGAAGGTCAACTGCCATCACAAACTAATGTTTTCAGAATCACATCAATCAACAACTCTTCTTATTATGGAACTGCACCAACTAATGTTTCAGTAGTTGATTGGGGCCTTGATATTGGTAGCGTAGATAATTCTTTTAGTGGAATTATTTCAAATGATCCAATAGCTAAAATTCCAAAAGTAAACTTCTCCATTGATAATTTAGAATTAATTTACCATCAGCTTTCAGATGCTAATGGGGGCGATCTCAATGTTTTTTATGGCGCCGAAATTACAGTATATATTTGTAATGGCTATGTTCCTGGTATGTTTTGGGATAATATATCCTCACAATGGAAAGATGAGGATGGACAAGTATATCCTGTGCAGATTGCTGATCCAAACAGTTATGGCGGCTCTAGTTATCCAAATGATGACTTTTCTTATAGGATTTTTACAGGTACTATTAACAATATTACCTTCACACCTTCAAAAACTAGCTTCAGCGCTCTTGGAGTTAGTGATAAAATTAATACTGCTTTTGGAACTTTGGCAGGGGTAGATTCAGACTTTAAAACTAGAGGCCAAATTATACCAATCACCTATGGTAACTGGGCGCAGGATGGCGATTTAGCTCCATTGGTGCTTGAGAGGGATTCTAGTGATGTTCCGAGAGTTTTCCTAGACAATCAGCCAATAGAGCAAGTAAACACTCTTAGATTATATGATAAGATCTCACAATTAGATTATAGAGTTGCAAACCAAAGAACAGTTAATAATGATAACAATATATTGACTTTTCAATCAGACGAGGCATCTGCGAACCTTCAAAAGAATATCACATCTGAATCTGACGACTGGGATAATGGCTCAGAATTTTCTAATGAAATAAACACCTATTTCCCAACAACTGAGGGCCAGAAGTTATATCAGTTAAATGGGGAAACTGTCGCTTTTCACACCTGGTGGAAGCCTTTCAAAAATGGAAACAGGGTTAGTCCATCTGATAGTGCTAACAATAGAGCTGCATCGAGAGGCTGGAAAGGTTCAGAATTAGAATCTCATATTTCTACAAGCGAACTATACGAAATAGAAAAAAACATTCAAAAAGCCATAGCAATAGTGGATATCCCTTTAATTCCCGAAGATTTGGCATATGAAGAGAATTATCTGCCAGTTGAAGGCTTACCAGGTGGGCCATTTCCAGAACAGCAAGGAACACAATTAGCTACTGGATCTCTAGAAAACACACTTAAAAATAATGATTCTGTTTTAGAGGATTCTTTAAATAGTAATAATTTTTTTAAGGTAGGAGTTGATTCAATAGATATAGATGAAGCAGATAGTTTAATAAAAAGAAACTCCTCTATTTTTAGATTGAACTTCCAAGATTTTGGATTTACTGGTGAGGTTTTGAGGTTTGATGTTGACTTTTCTTTTCTAGGATATAGATCTCAAAATTATTCTTTTGATGCGTATTATGATAATTTTGTAAAGATTTTTAATATTGATGATTTCACTATTCTTTTAGAGCAGAGGTTTAACCGAGATTGGGTAGATCCAAATGAAACCTTTGATTTTAGGAATTTTGGCGCCGATTTGGCAGCTCAATATGATACAACAGATAAAATAAAACAAGGGATGAGAATCCTTTTACAAACTTTTGTAAATAGATATAATGATGGTGTAAGTCCTACAACTGGCGATGAATTTCCTGCTTATTTGCAATGGAATTATTTTAACGCAACTGCAAGAATCAAAGTATTTGCAGAAAATGGCCTTTGGTATTGGAAGGGGTTAGGCCGCACAAATGGAGCTTTGATTGAATCGCCATCTTCTGTATTTAGTGATATCCTTGAAAAAGAACTTAATTTTACAAATTTCATTGATAATACTACTTCAAGAAGTGATTGGAAAAATGCTCTTTCATTATACGGAAAAGAGCCGAAATGGAGACAATTCGCAAAAGATTTCTGTTTAAATAATGGGATTGCATCTTTTAGCGATTATCTTGGCAATGAAGTAATCTTTGATTTGGAAGCCAAAGAAACACCAGATAGAACACTAAACTTAAATCAGATTGAACTTAAAACTGATCTACAAGAGCTTACTTATAGCTTCACAGATCGAGAAGATTTATACAATGAATTTATTATTAAATTCAGAAGAAACCCTGCAAATAAACAATTTTTAAATATTTTGAGCATAAATGAAGATGAGATTAAAAGTACGGATCCGCTTGTTTTCTATACAGATGATGCTCCTAATCTTCGTTCTAGATGTTCTCTTTCTTCTGGCTATTTGGGATTAAACAATAGCGAAAAGAAACAATTTATCTTTGAAGCGGATGCAATCAGAAACCAAAGAACAGCAGAGCAATTATTACAGCATTTTGTAAAATGGCACACATCAACAAAAGCCATTGTGAAAGTAAATACCATTTTACCAGAAACATACGATTGGGAACTAGGAGAGCAGGTTGTGATAGGCAATACTGTAAATGGTATTCCAAACAAGGTTAAAAACGCACAGTATATTATTACAGGCAAAACAATTAATCCTAATTTCAATGGATCTAGTCCATCAATTAGCTTTACATTAACGGAGATCCCAGAATAACAATGATTCATATGGTTATAGAGAGGGAAGCTATAAGTGCAAATAGTCCAATCTACGGCGCCAATAAAAGAGGCCAACGATGGAAATACAAGAAATTAAGAGAAGACCTAATAAATGACATTGAGAATTTACTAGGCACAGGAGAAGAAGAGGAAAGAAAAGCATTTAGGATTACTCGCCATTGGGGGCCTAGAAAACGACAATTTGATGAGGCTAATTTAATTGGTGGATTCAAAATTTTAATAGATGCTTTCGTAAAAACAGGCCACATTGCAGATGATAATCCAAACTTTTTTAAATGTTATTATTTCCAAAAAAAGAGTCAAACAGGCTTTGGATATATTGAAATCGAAGAGATAGATCCTTATGGCGAGCTTCTTAGTTTATTTCAAAAAGGGGCAGAAAATTTAAAAGTTGAAAAAGAACCCTTGTTAAAAGCAGCAATTGAAAGTAAATTATTGAAACCTTCATAATTAAGTGGAGGATAAAAAGGACTGAAATATGATAAATATCATTCGTGATAAGGTGATAAAGCCACCTCGTGTCGTATTATACGCACCAGAGGGAGTGGGAAAAACTACCTTTGGAGTAGGTACACCCAATCCATTATTCATCTGTACTGAACGAGGAACCGATAACTTTGAAGTTCCAAGAGTTAATTGCGACACATGGCATGATGTAAAAGATGTGTTCTCTTTTTTATTAAAGGAGCAGCATGAGTTCAAGACTATTGTAGTTGATACAGTTGATTGGCTTGAATCTATGATGGTGGCAAACATCTGCGAAGAGAACAGCAAGAAATCAATAGAAGACTTTGGCTTTGGCAAGGGTTACGTCAAACTTGAAGAGCTTACAAAATCTTTTATCTCTGCTTTGGATATGCTAATCGAGAAAGGGATCGGAGTTTTTTTATTAGCTCATGCGAAGATTGAAAAATTTAACGATCCAGAACTTTCAGAGCCATTAGATCGATGGCAAATGAAATGCCACAAAAGAACTACTCCATTATATAAAGAGTGGGCCGATGCGGTTTTATTTGCAAACCATGATCGACAGGTGATCGAAGGGAAAGCAGTAGGTGGATACCAAAGAAAGATTTGGGCCACACATACAGCAGCTCGTGATGCGAAAAACAGATATGGCATACCAGATATGCTTGATTTAGATTATAAAGTTTTAGAACCATATTTTAAAGGAGAAAAGTAACATGGAACAAATTGGACAAAATTTCGGATTCGATCAACAAATCACAAACGAATGGATCGGAGCAAATGCCTCAAGTGGTGGCGAAAAAAGAGAAATCCAAGATGAAGGTAGATATAAATTCGTCATTTCTAACTTTGCAAAAAGGAATGTAAAGAGCGGTAGATATCAAGGGGCGCCGATGGCAGAGCTTGAGTTTACTTTAGGTGGAACAAAGATGAAAACCTGGTTGATTTTAAACATGGATTTCAAGCAAAAGATCGCATCCTTCCTTAAAGCAGTATTTGGAGCAGAGAATCCACCTCAAAACTTTTGGGAGCAGTTAGTAGGCCGAGAAATTGGGATCTATGTGGATAAAGTTGAAGATTCATTTACAAACAATGAAGGCAAGCTGATCAATTTCACAAAGAATGAAGTGAAGTATTTCCTTGATAAAACCTTAGAGCATGAGTGGGGGCCAATTAATAACCCAACAGTTAAGGAAACACCAAAGAAAGAAACTAAAGCATTTGGGGGCGCCGCAAGTCAAGAAACGATTCCACCAATGAATGATGATTTACCATTCTAATTATATTTGGAAAATTGCCCTACATTATATCAGAATTGAGATAGTTTAGGGCATAAAATTTAAAGCCATTCACTATAACTGTTGAAACTTGAGATACTTTGACAATAACCAGGTGAATGGCTTTTATAATTTTTATTAAAGGACTAAAATGAGCTTTCAAAAAATTATTGATGAATATTTAAACACACCTATCTTTAAAGGTGGCAGGAATCATGAGCTGTTCAAGGCTGCTGCTGCTTGCAAGGATGAAGGCTATACACAAACACAAGCAGAACAGGCATTATTAAACAAAGCACAAGGTGATGGACTTCCTTATGGCGAAATCATGCAAACCATTCGATCCGCTTTTGATAGGCCAATCAGTGATGCGCCAAGATTAGAAGGTGGTAACATTGGAGTTAACCTAGATTGGGATGATGATCTTGGGGGCATGCTTCATGCTCCAAAACGTAAAATAGAAGTTTATAAAGCTGAAATCCCACCTCCTTCGAGTACATGGGAACATGATCTAAAAAGATTGCTTTCAAGTGGATTTAACGAGAACGAAAAGATCTGCATTGTAAAAGATCTCATGGAACGAGATGGAAAGCATGTACCTGCATCAAAAGGCACCACAATGAGCGTGGGGCAACTTCTAGAGGCTCCAACAGAAAAGCTACATGAATGGATAGGCCACAATAATGGCGCTTATATGCGTATTAATCCGATGGATGGACAAGATGTAAAAGATGCCAATGTAACTGCTTTTAGACATGTTCTAGTAGAATCCGACACATTACCAATGGAAGAGCAGCTATCTATTTACAGAGAGCTTCAATTGCCTGTAAGTGGTTTAATACATTCTGGTGGAAAATCTATCCATGCGTGGGTACGAGTAGAAGCTGAAAATATTGATCAGTATAAAAAACGATGCGCCTATATTTATGAGATCTTAGAAACGCAAGGTTTCGAAATTGACCATTCAAATAAGAATCCATCCAGGCTCTCAAGATTAGTTGGAGTGATGCGTGGTACGCAACAGCAGTATTTAATTGCAGACAGAAGTGGACAGCCAGACTTTGAAACTTGGGTTCAATGGTGGGAAAAGAAAGCCACAGATTTACCAGATATAGAATCATTTGATAGCATCAAAGCAGAAGATCCAGATCTTGATCCAGTTCTCATTGATGGAATGCTTAGGCAAGGCCACAAAATGCTTATAGGTGGGCCATCTAAAGCAGGTAAAACATTCTGGTTAATTAACTTGGCTCTATCATTACAAGCAGGAAGGCCTTTTTTTGGATTTGGTGTAAAAGAATCAAGTGTATTAATCGTAAACTTTGAGATTGCTAGATCATCTTTTTATAATCGAGTGCTTGAAGTAGGAAAAAAGCTTGGAATAAACGATTATTCAAATTTAGATGTTTGGAACCTACGAGGAAAGAGTGCAGGGATTGAAGAGCTTGCGCCTCAGATTATCAGAAAGATTAAAGATAGAAAGTACGGCGCCGTAATACTTGATCCTGCTTATAAGATGATGGGCCAACGTGATGAGAACAATGCAGGCGATATTACATCCATGATGAATTATTTAGATCAGATAGCTGTTCAGACTGGATGTTCTATTATTATTGCAGCGCATTTCTCGAAAGGTAAACAAGGTGAGAAATCGCCAACTGATCGCATAAGTGGTAGTGGTGTTTTTGGTAGAGATCCAGACGCTATTATTACAATGTCTGAAATAAAAGATGAACAGAACGCATATTTATTAGAAGGAGTGCTGCGTGAATTTCCTGCATTTGATCCTATTGGGATTAGGTTTGATTGGCCTATCCATGTTATCGATGATTCATTAAAAGATGCTCAAGTAGATGGAGATCTTAAAAAGAAAATAAATGATCAAGATATCTACGATAGCTTTTTAACTCTCAGCGGTGGAGATATGAATCAAAGCCTATATTGGAAAGACTTTAAAAAGAGTATAGATATACCAGAACAAAAGCTGAAAAAGCATATAATGAGTATGAAGCCATATGAAGGTTTGCAGATGAGTTTAAATGGAGGAATGGTAGTATTAAAGGAGGTTCACTAGAGATAGTGAACTTTTTTTTATTTATTTTAATATTGCCCTTTGATTTTTGAGAAATGCGATATATATTTAAAACAAGTTAAGACAATAACTGACACAAAGGACTAAACAATGATTTTTACATACTTTCAATTTTCCGACAAACTTATGGATGGATATTCAAATTCAGTTCACTTTAAAGATCTGATTGAGTTTAATGTTACAGATATTTATGTAGGCTACTAATCAAAACAAAGGACTAAAAAATGTATTCAGTAATAGTAAAAACCAAATCAATGAGCGATTCAATCATTTCACTATCTGCTCAGGATTGCGTAGATCGAGCGAATATCTTAGAAAAGAATAGCGGCGCCGCAGTAAGGAAAGCCAAGCGTGAACTAATTAAACATCACTTCGGTGGTGTATTTGATTACATCAAAGTAATGGCAGTATCAATGGATCATTTAAACTAAGGAGCCATCTGAATGTACATTTATAAAACCAAAAATCTAGTTAATGGAAAGATCTATATAGGGCAGCATTGTGGAACAAAACCTTCTTATCTAGGCTCTGGTAAATTATTAAAAACCGCCATAAAGAAGTATGGTCGAGAAAATTTTAAAAGAGAAATACTAGAATATTGCGATAATTTTGATCACATGAATGAACGAGAAATCATTTGGATTGCTAGGTATGATTCTACAAATCCATTAATAGGATACAATTTAGAATATGGAGGAAATGGCAAAGGTAAAGTTAATGAAGAAACTAAAAAGAAATTATCTAAAGCTCATAAAGGAAAAAAACGTTCAGAAGAACATTCAAGAAAAATAGCTCAAGCAAATAAAGGTAAAAAACATTCAGAAGAAACTAAAAGAAAATTATCTGAAATAAGCCTAAACATGTCAGAAGAAACTAAAAAGAAAATGTCTGAAGCTCAAAAAGGCAGAAAAGTTTCAGAAGAGCATAGAAAGAAAATTTATGAAGCTTTTAAAGGTAAAAAACATTCAGAAGAAACTAAAAGAAAATTATCTGAAGCTAATAAAGGCAAAAAAATGTCTAAAGAGTCTATAAAAAAAATATCTGAATCTAGAAAAATAAAAGTTATTCAATTGACTTTGGATGGTTTAAAAGTAAAGATTTGGGATAGCGCAACAGATGCAGAAAATTTTGGTTTTCGAAGGGCGTGTATTTCAAGCTGCTGCAGAGGAGAAGGAAAAACATCAAAAGGATTTAAATGGATGTACCTACATGATTACGAAAAAGGATTAAACAATGACTAAAAGAATCATACTTTCAAGAACAAAAACCCACGAATATAGATACCTTTTTATCGATGGAGAAAAAACAAAACTTATTAGCGTAACGGAGCGTAAAGATGAGCGTTAAATCAGTAAAAGTAATAGCACAAAGAGGTAAAGCAAAGATGGAGTTTGATAGCATAAAAGAAGCTGCTCATGCTTTTGATTGTTATCCAAACTCGATTAGATTCAGCCATGATATGAAAAAACCACATAAAGGATGGTATTTCACCATCGAGAAAGCCGACTCTAAAAAATGCAATTCATGTGAGACAGTATTAGCAACTCCGAAAGATGACTACTGCACGAAATGCTACTATGAAGAACTTACTGGAAAGCCTATGTTTGAATCTGAAAAAATGGGCCTACTCCAAACACCGACTATTATGTACCAAGCAAATGGGGAATAAATGAAAGATATAAAAGGACTAGACGAAAAAAGATTAATCAAAGCATTCCATCTTGATAGTGCAGAAATCTTTAAAATTAATACAATGCCAGAATTCAAAGAGGATCTATTAACTCTCCTGGATGATCTTGAATACTACAAGAAAGCCAATGTAAAGCTAAAAGCAGGCTTTATTCCTGTTCGTGATAGAGTGCAGCCAAAGGTTAAACCTATCGAGATGAAGAACATTAAAACAGGCGAGAAGGTGATATTTGAGAGCGCTTTCCATGCTGCTAAAGAGACTGGGTTTAAACAATCCGATATACTAGCAATGAGCAGACTAAGAAAACACAAGATTAATGATTTTGAATGGCGCCGAATAGAAGGCTATAAGGTTTGCGTAGAATGTGGATTCTTTGGAAAAACAAAAGGTAATTTCCCACAAAATGGAATCCAAAATAAAAAACAATGTTACAAGAAAATATGCAAGAAATGTTATAACAAAAGATCAAGGTTAACTGGGAAAAGATAGAGTTTTAAAATGGAAATCAAAGTAAATCAATTCGTAAAAATAGCCGATATTTCAAAGCTAAAGCAAGTCTATTCTATTGACGATGTATTTGTAGAGGTCTGGTGTGGTGGTAATTTGGTAAAGTTCAAAAAAGAATACATTGAGTATTCCGTTGATGTAGATACTTGGCATTTTGGGGAGGTAGAGTAATGAAGATATTTAGTAGATACACAAAAGAAGTAATTTATGAGGCTGATCTACCCACCATAAGTGAAGTGGTAGAAAAGGCGGTTAGCGAAGGAGCTGATCTTGAAGGAGCTGATCTTAGAGGAGCTGATCTTGAAGAAGCTAATCTTAGAGGAGCTTATCTTAGAGGAGCTTATCTTAGAGGAGCTAATCTTAGAGGAGCTTATCTTAGAGGAGCTAATCTTAGAGGAGCTAATCTTAGAGGAGCTAATCTTAGAGGAGCTTATCTTAGAGGAGCTAATCTTAGAGGAGCTGATCTTGAAGAAGCTAAAAACATTTTGCTATTTAAAGCTAATTCAAGTGGGAGAATGTTTTATATAGTAAATGGTGATGAAATTAAAGTCCAAGCAGGTTGTTTTTGGGGTACAATTAAAGAGCTAAAAGACAAGATAGCTAAACAGCATAGTGAAGACACACACTGGGATTATTTAATGGCTTGTGATTGGGCAGAGAGACTTTGGGAAAAGGAGGCAGGAAAATGAAAGATATAACCCATTTAAGCGAATCGGTTACATTTAGTTATGAACCAAAATTGTATGTGAATGTTTTTGGTTCTGCGTATCCATTGAATGAGGATCAAGTGCATAAGATCTTTGAAGGTTTGTTTAATGGTTTGAATGACCATTTATCGGTTAAAGAATTTAGAGACAAGGTAAATGAGGAGGCAGGGGAATGAATCTATCCAAGCGAGGTACTTCGATCTTATCTATTCTAATTAACGATGGAAAATTCAGAACAGCACCAGAAATAGCCAAGCACATTGGAGTAACAACTGCCAGGTTATATAATTGGGATCTGAAAGCCATCTGGCCATTATGGGCCTTAGAGCTAGTAGGATACAGATTCAAAGCAAACAACAAAGAAAAACTAAAGAAGTGCGCATCTTGTAATCAAATGCTGAAAAAAGATGCCTATCATAGAAATGGCAAATATTATAGAATAAGCTGCAAAGAGTGCAGAAAAGAACAAAGGAAAAAGAAATGAAAGTATTAGATGGTATTTACGAAGGTAAAAAAGCGATAGTTTACTCAAGTTTATTAGGTGGTTCAACTATATCAATATCAGTCAATTTGTTAAAAGTTGAAAAATATAATATGCCCAAAGACTTTAAGAGCATCAAATTAATCCATAAAGAGAATGGCAAAACAACTGGACAAAAGCTGATCATTATTATTTTAGCCTTGACCATGATAGGGATTCCATTAGCTTTATTATTAGCTTGGCTTTGGCAGGGAGCTACATTTACAGTAGGCATGACCACCAAAGAAGGCTCTAAGTTTGCTCTAAAAGGTGAAGGAGGCGAGTGGACACATTTTAAAAAATACATTGGCAAAGGTGAGGTTTTGGAGTATTAATATGGAAGATCGGCGCCGAAGTTTAGAGATTATTGAAGAATTAATCTTTCAAATGAACCACAGAATTACATCAAATAACACCTTCCAAATGGAAGTATCGAGAGATCCAATCTTACTAGAAAAGCTCTATAATGATCATCCAGATAGATGGTTTAAAGTGATGAGAAGCTACTTATTGAGATTAAGATCTTACTATATGAGCTACTATTTTTTCATTACTGATGAGCAATTTCACGACCTGGAAAGCCAATTATTGAGCTACCTAGACAAACCAAAGTTTAGCCGAAATGACCTAATTTATAGCATCACAAATCAAGTAGATCAATGGGCTAAAGTAACTCAAACAAGAATATTAGATTTTTCAAAAAGGGGACTTGAAATATGAGATTTAAAAATTTAAATTTTACCAAAGATCCTTAAGTTCTTTAGGACTTATGCCCAGGGGCTGGATATTTCTCGTGTAGCGAGAAAGAAATATACAGTCACTACGGTATAAACTCCGAAAGGGCTGCCGCTTTACAAGCGCCCTTCCGAAGCTTATTCGCAGTGTTTGTATCTTCTAGGATTTAAGTAAGGTAAAATTTACTTCTAAACATTTATGTAAGCAAAAGGACTAATTAATGCTTAATATTAAAAAAGAAGAGTGGCATGAATTGCCTCTCGATGATAAACTAAACACATTATTTGAAGCAATAACATTGCTACAAGGTAATCAAAACAATCCATCAAATTTGGCGCCGAGTAAACCAAAAAGAGAAAAGTGGGATCCATCGGATTCATTTGAAGTTTTCATGGAGAAGTCTTGGAAAGTAGCTGAAAAAGGAATTAACTCTAAATTAGAGAAAAAGGGATTTGATAATAAAACCCAGGTAACATTTAAAGAAGCATTTGAAAAGGCTAAATCAGATAAAACATTTATGGAGAATTATAACCTTTGGATTAAGGGTGATAAATTTAAAAGGCCTACAATGTTTTTTGAAGGTCACAAGTGGGGATTAAATCACTTGGAATTTGGAACTAATGGCGAATTTATGAAAAGATTTAAAAAAGGGGCTAAATAATGGAACAAGTATATCATCCTTGGAACTTGTGGGAAGACCATAAAAATGGTTTTTATGACAATATTTCTGGAAAGAATAGAGTTGATTTAGAAAACAAAGTATTTGAATTATTTGAGAATTCTAGAATTTGTGAAGACTATATGTTTAGAGTCATAAATGAATGGAGATATTCTTGCGAACATAATTTATCAAATAAATCAATGAATAGAATAGCTTATATAGGTCAAGCAGCTTGTTGTATTTATGGTGGTGTTCCATCAACAGTTACAATGGATTGTTGGTCAAGTTTAGACAAAGAAGTTAGAGAGAATGCTAATAAAATAGCAGAAAAAGTGCTTTTATGTTGGGAGTCAATGTATGCCGAAGAATAGATTAGAAATAAATGTACATGAAGCATCAAAACAACGGATTGAATATGCTTTTGATAATTTTGAGAAAATTTATTTATCATATTCTGGTGGTAAAGATTCGACAACAATGCTCCATTTAACGATGGAAGAGGCAATAAAAAGAAACACAAAAATTGGAGTGTTAGTAGTTGATTTAGAAGGGCAATATAAATTGACTATTCAACACATGACTGAAATTTTAAATGAATATAAGGAGTATATAGATTTATATTGGGTTTGTCTTCCTATACATTTGAGAAATGCAGTATCAGTATATGAACCTTTTTGGATTTGTTGGGATGAAAAAGTAAAAGAAGAGTGGATTAGGCAGCCTCCAGAATGGGCTATTACAGATTTAAATTATTTTCCATTTTTTCAAAAAGGGATGGAGTTTGAAGAATTTGTACCAGAATTCGGAGAATGGTACGCAAATGGCAAAGAAACTGCTTGCTTTGTTGGTATAAGAAGTGATGAATCTTTAAATCGATATAGGACTATTACAAGTAAAGTAAAAGAAAGAAAAGATGACCTATGTTACACAACAAAAGTTACTGATAGTGTTTATAATTTTTATCCCATATATGATTGGAGAACAGAAGACATATGGATTTATCATGCGAAATTCACAGATAAGTCATATAATAAATTGTATGACATGATGCACAAAGCAGGTCTTTCGATTCACCAACAAAGAATCTGCCAACCATATGGAGATGATCAAAGAAGAGGTTTGTGGTTGTTTCATTTAATAGAACCAGAGACATGGGCCAAAGTAGTAGCAAGAGTAAATGGAGCAAATTCGGGCGCTTTATATATAAACGAATCTGGATCAATAACAGGTTATAATTCTATAAAAAAACCAGAAGGCCATACTTGGCGATCTTTTGCTGAATTGTTTTTAAATTCAATTCCAGATGTTACAAAAGAACATTATTTGAATAAAATTTACACATTTGAAAAATGGTGGGAATCTAGAGGTTATCCAAATGGGATACCAGATGAGGCTCCGCAAGTTTTAGAATCAAAAAAATTGGCTCCATCATGGAAAAGGGTTTGTAAATCGTTATTAAGGAATGATTATTGGTGTAAAGGATTAGGTTTTACTCAACAAAAAACAACTGCATATAAGAAATATTTAGAGTTTAAAAAGAAAAAAAGACAAGAAGAAAAATATCTACAAAAGGACAAAAAATGAAAGAGCTAATCAAATCAATACAAGAACATATTTTAAATTTAGAACTTGATGAAAAAGTTGATTTTATAAATGAATTAAAAATGGGATTACATGAAGTAAGTCCATTTAATACAGAACCAGTCGATTGTGTTTTATGGGTTAAAAATGAGACAGTTCATGCAAATGATTATAATCCAAATTCAGTAGCGCCTCCAGAAATGGAATTATTAAGGCATTCAATTTCTCAAGATGGATATACGCAGCCAATTGTTTCAATGATTGATGGTGATACTTCAAGAGAAGTAATAGATGGATTCCATAGGAATAGAGTAGGTAAAGAATGTAAAGATATTCAAAAAAGAGTTTATGGTTATTTACCTGTTGTTACCATAAGAGAATCTCAAGAAGGTATTAATGATAGAGTAGCTTCAACTATAAGGCATAATAGAGCTAGAGGAAAACACAAAGTTGAATCGATGAGTGACATTGTAGTAGATTTAAAAAAACGCAATTGGAGTAACAAAAAAATTGGCAAAGAATTAGGAATGGATCCAGATGAAGTTTTGAGATTAGCTCAGATATCGGGATTGCAAGAATTATTCAAAGATCACGAATTTTCAAAAGCTTGGGATGATAAAGAGGACTAAATTATGTATAAAGTTAATTACACATTCAGACAAAACAACATTACTCAAATGGGATCTTTTGAAGTAGAAAACTGCTCATTTAATGAAAATGAGTTTTTTACAATAGTGGATTTTTGTGGTGAGAAATCTTTATCTATTTTGCATTTATCCAAAGCCCCAGAGGTTTATGGTAAAACAATCTACCTAAATGTGAAAGAATTTGATTTCCCAATCGAAAGGGATTGTATTGATTTCGAAGTGATCGCAAACAGAAATGGAAATGATGAGACAGTTAGGCGCTATGAAGAAGCTTTTGATTTGTTAAGCGCTTTTAGACAAAAAGGATTAAATCATGTATAAAGTTAAATTTGCAATGGAAGGGCAATATACAGCATATGGGAGTTTTGAATGCAAAACTTTCGTTTTTGGTGAATTCAAAGAACAATTAACCTTCTGGATTCTACAAAAAGATTCAACAAAAAATATCCAAAATCAAACTATTGAATCATCAAAAATAGTAGCTTATCAACTAAAAGAGAAACCGTTGATTAATGGGGAAAATGTATCATTATCCATTTATGATATTGAACATTATAATTATCCATTAAGCTCTGATGATTTACCTTTTTCTGTTCATTATTTACTTACGGAGTTAGCATGATTGGATATAGAGAGGAACAGCTATTAGAAAAGCTAGATCAGATCATCGCATTACTTGGAGAGATTAATTTAGCAGGCCAGGGGAAAGGTGAGCGTAAAGCAGGATCTCAGCGACCTAAATACACTAGAGATATGGATCTCAAGCAATTTGTAGCTCAAGGCCTTCAAACTACCTGCATGAGTTATCACAGTAAGAATGGAATTATGCCACAGATCACCTTAGAAGAAGCCATTACCAAAGCGCAGCATGATGATTACTTCATGAATAATTATGGAAGTTGGAAGCGTGACGAATCGACAGAAGACAGCAGGCCAACAATTTATTTGCAAGGTGGGCCAAATATAGCTAATTTGAAATTTGGAACTATTGGAGCATTTAAAAAGCAGGGTTATAATAAATGAATGAAGAAGAAGATGATAAAAAAGATCTAATAGATGCAATTGCTTTTTTTATTTTTTTGGGTATATTTTTAATTCCAATTTTTTTACAATTAGGCTCAAAATAAACTATTTTTAGGGGTGGCGGCCTTAATGTGCTTAATTTTACTTAGTCCTTTTGTTAAGCAGGCCGCCATTTTTTATAAAGGACTAAAAAGGACAAAATCATGATTTATATAATTTGCTCGATTTCATTGGCCTTATTATCATCTGTATGGTTGTTTGGTTTTTACAAGATCCATCAAAATACAGATTATAGACAATTTGAAGAAAAAAGAAAATAGAGAATAAAAAATAAAGGACTATAATGTATAAATGCAAATATTTCAGTATTGAAGAGCTAGTATCTCCAGAGCTATTTGAGATCATTGGAGAAGATAAATGTTGGGCATTGTTACCAGAGATAGTCAAGTATAATCTTGATAGAATAAGAGAAGAATACTCAAGCGCCTATGATGATGCAATCAGAATCAATGATTGGCACATGGGTGGAAATTACAAATACTCTGGTGTACGTCCTTATAACTGCCCCATTGGCGCTAAAAGATCAAGGCACAAACAATGGTTTGCTTTTGATTTAAAGCCTTGGAGTGGTGATATAGAGAACCTTCAAGAGATCATCAAAAGGTTTGATTCAGATTTTAATCTTTCCAGGGTGGAAAACTTTGATTATACACCATCCTGGTGTCACATTGAGATTCATTCGGATTATTATGTGAACAAAACAACTTATTTTAACCCATAGTTTTAACCCTTGGCTGCCGACATATGCCCTCTCTCTAATTAAATAAATGGCAGTCAAGGGTTATTATTTTAAACAAAGGACTAATATGTACGATTTAAATCAATTAGAAAAGAATGTAATCACTTGGCGAAAGGTTAGAGGCCTGGATCAATCGACTTCTAAAGATGCCTTTATGAAAACAGCAGAAGAGTTTGGTGAGATAGCTCAAGCATTAAACAAACAGAACGATGAATTATTGATGGATGCCATAGGTGACACATTAGTTTGTTTGGTGGGCCTGGCAGCATCAAAGAACATGACTCTAGGGGAGTGCCTACATTATGCCTATGAAGAGATCAAAGATCGCAAAGGTATGCTAAAGGATGGATTATTTGTAAAGTATAGCGATCTATCAAGAGCCGACCAAATTGAGCTAGATAAGAAACTAAACAATGAAGAGTAATGTCTCTTGGTGGCTGGGTTATGTACTATGCTGCTTAATGGTTTATATATCTATTCACAATCTGCTCACATCTATTGACAGATACAGAAGACAGAACCATTGCCATAATGTCAAAAGCAAACGAGGCAAGAGAGGAAGTAAGTAGTAGTGCATGTATGCGAATATATGCATAATTGCCTTTTTTAGCCTAAAAACAGCGTTTTAGGTTCTTCCATAGTACCATGCTGATTGCCGTACCCCTCCT
>Ga0213864_10000105_pt1 | contig 34152 bp, 35 predicted proteins | sample PICome_5_FD_160078 | JGI IMG/M metagenome (GOLD analysis project Ga0213864, IMG submission 160078) | Coastal seawater microbial communities near Pivers Island, North Carolina, United States - PICO247 | ecosystem: Environmental > Aquatic > Marine > Coastal | place: USA: North Carolina... | reverse complement strand
GGGTTGCCTTCGGTCGGCAGAATAAGAGTTACGGATGCCAGTACAAGATTCACTAACATTTACATCTGCACCATATTATGATGATTTTGATGAAAGAAATGATTTCTATCGTATTCTTTTTCGACCATCATATGCAGTGCAGGCAAGAGAGTTAACGCAGTCTCAGACCATTATACAGGATCAAATCACGAAACTCGCCAATGTAGTTTATACAGACGGCGATCTTGTAGCAGGGGGAGGTCTCACAGTAGATACTACCGTTGCATCTGTCAAATTGGAGAACCAATTCGACTCAGTTGATATTGTAGCGACTCAGTTCCAAAATACCGTAATTGAAGGTGCATCTGATACAACTGGTACTGCAAGGGCATACGTCGTGGGCGTAGTGGCTCGCGACGCAGAAGATTACAATACTCTTATAGTTAGATATTTTACTGATAAAAAGTTTGGTGACGGAGTCACGGTATCTACAGATGATGACTCGGTGCAAGCGACTACGGTCTCTGCAACGGGTCCTTCAAAGATTCCAAATGCGTCAAATGTTGCTTCTATCGTATCAGTTCAGGAATCCGTCTATTATATGTCAGGGTTCCTGAACTACGTTCCACCTCAGTATCTGGTGCTTGAGAAGTATTCATCTGAACCATCCTACTCAGTCGGATTTTTTATAGATGAGATAATCGTCGATGAAAACGATGCGAACGCCAGTCCAGTACTGACAGGCACCGACATCGGCGAAACTCTTTTAGACCCTGCAAATGGTGCCTACAACTTTAATGCACCAGGTGCGACTCGATACAGACAGAAATTAGTACTTGCCAAAAAAGAATACATTAACTCTAATGTCTTCCAGGCAGATGCAAATACAAAATTTCTAGAGTTATTCCGAATCTCAAACGGAGCAGTCAGTTCTTCGTTTAATTCCATCGCTCCATCTGATATTTTTAGAGATGAACGAGATGAGTTTAGAGGTCAAGTCAAACCCTTGTCCCTTACAATCTCTCCATCGATCGGAGTTAAAGGAACAACTAACTCCTCACAGCAGGCAGTAATCACAGGACAAAATACGGTTTTTGAAAAGGACTTTAGAGTCGGTGACGTTGTCTATCTCTCCAATCAAGAATACGTCGGAAATGGCGTAGTCTCTACGAACGGAGCAGGTGACGTTACGGGGGTAGGAACCTCTTTTACGACTGACTTCGTCTCAGGTCAAAATATCGTTATTAATGAAAAGAATTTTGAGGTACTATCAGTCACAAATGCTACCTCACTCTATGTCCTAGGTCAAACTGATAAGTATGTAACAAATGTGCCCTACACAGTAGGTGCCCTGTCGAAAGCACAGGTTGTTGATATTTCCAGTAACACTCAGATGACTGTTAATACACTGCTTGGTGACGGATCAACTCAGAATATTATAAATGCCAATACTGTCTCAGTCCACATGGAACCTGGGGTAATGCAGTATGGAAATTCTATTATCTATCATACTCGAACTCAGACCGAGTCGGTTCGTAAACCTCGGAAGGTTCAGTACGTAGATAAAGTTACAGTCGGTAAAGACATTACTAACTACTTTTTAGTAACTGGTGAACAACTCCAGCAGGTCAATGGCACAATCCGAGGTCCTGGTGCTATCGACGTAACAAATATCGATGAGGTTTTATACCTCCACTCTACTATCTCTCCTAACGTAGCATCCAATACCCAGTTACAATCTACGGTGGTTGCGACTGCACGTATCCGAGACTTTGTTCCGATTAACGTCAAAAACGTAGATCAGGGTCTAAATGAATACGGTCTTAGTCTTTGGAATATCAAACCAAAGACTCTGGCAAATACGTTAGGTTTTATTGCTAATAACTCATTCCTTACTTTGAATGGTCCTACTGCGGCACTCGAGGATGCTTACAACGGAGTTACAATAGAATTCCAGTCAGGCAAACTGCAGGGTCATCGTACCAAGATTATCAAGTATTACCAAAATACTTCTTGCGATGTAGAGGAACTTCCAAATACTCCAATCGCTGGGGATGAGTACAGATTTATATACCAGTCAAAAGATGTTAAAGCGATTGGCGTCCATAGTGGCTTAGGACTGTCTGCACTCTATAAAGTTTCGGCAAACAATGGAGTGGACGCAGATGGTGGGTCGTTTTTATTTGCTCAGAGTCAAGACCCATCGCTCCTGTACGAATTACCTTATGAGGTTGCTACCTTGAAAGATAGTACAGGCATAACTCGCACTAGTTACACTAGTCGTCGTATGAGAAGAACTGACATCGTTCCTGGTGCAGGAACTGCTGGTTCGTTCTCACTGCAAATTGATACTGATATGACATTTGCAGAAAACGACACACAAACTGCCCTAGGTCTGGACGCCAACCGATCGCGAGAACTTTTTCAAATATTTGCCGCCACCTCTTCAGATACTGCTGTTACTCCTGTCGGTAACTCTCTATTTCTTTCAGGGAATACTGACATCGTCGTTTTAGAGGGTGGTGATAATAATTCTACTAAGGCAACCCAGTTACGGGTTACCATAGGTGATGTAGGTGCTGCTGGGGACGTCGATGTCTACTATGAAGGCGAAATACAGAATGTACCTATGAAATCGAAGAACCTCCAGGAATCCCAGAAGGTCATCGTTACATCACCGAATAAAACTCTCGGAGGAATTGACTCAGTACAGCAGGTAGATGTCTACCGAATACGTGCAGTCATTGACTCTCAAACTAATGCTGATGGTACCATCGCTCCATTGTCTGCAGGAGATCTTGAGGTCGCTGCTGGTGGAGGAGCACTGACGGGTGCCAATACAGTTTATGTAACACAAAACTACGAAGTCTATACGGGTCAAGAAGATAATGCCTATTTACATGGTGGTGTCAGACTGATTGGAACTCCACCTCGAGGTCAGATTGGTATCGTATTTGACCACTTTTTACATGGTGACCTTAACAGTGGAAAGTATTTCTGTGTAGACTCCTATCCTGCTACCATGCCAAGAGATCAGATTCCATCTTATACTACCTCAGGTGGAAAGGTAATCAAACTCTGTAATGCGATCGACTTTAGACCCTCGATCCAAAACCTTGGTATTGACAGTGGGTATCAAAATACAAGTGCAGTAGCCAGCGAGACTGTTGACAATACGGACTCAATCTGGTTGACTGATCCAAAAGTTTTACCTTCATTCTCAAATGGTATCTCAGTCAGTCTTGGATATTATACAAACAAGGTTGACACAGTTGTAGTAGATACTGAGAGAGATATTGAACTCCTCGAAGGAATAGAGAATAGTCTTCCCTATGCACCCAATCTCCGAAAAGAACATTTGGAGATCACGGATATCCTGACTGCTCCCTGGGTGTATGATACAAGTGACGTACAGTTCAAACCTGCCGTCGCTGAGGTGAATGACATGTATGATCTAATGGTAAACTTCGGGGAGAACAACACAAAATTTACTCCAGTAGGAAAAGAGACTGTCTTCCAGACCTTTGATAATTTTGAGGGTCACTCTAAAGCAGATGTCGAGAACATCGACTTCGCTGCTGCTATTGATACGAAAGAGGGTCTCCTTAAGCCAGCAGTAACTACGACCAACTGGGCACTTGAGTATCAATCAATTGCATCTGCTAACGTAGAAAACTATAAGTCAGTTGTCATGACAGAGGGTGTAGCGAATACAAAAGCATTTACCAATCCATACTACACCAGCAGAGAGGCGATTAATCCATTCGGTCGTAGTCAGTTCAGAGGAAAACTTACATTGTTTCCTCAGTTCAACAACTGGCTTGATCAGAATATTTTACCACGAGTTGCGTTCAATACGGTCGGAGAGAATGACGGGTTCCTGAAATCTGTAGTCCCTTATCAAAACATTTTCTACAATATTCATGAGATCTATTGGTACGGTATTCATTCGATCCGTGACATTATGCCAAGGAAGACTACAAGACAATACGAAAGATTCGTATCAGAAGTCAACTATCCTAAGTTACCTCTACAATTTTATGAGCAGATGACACCAAATATCGAAAGAGATATGTCAGTGATACCATACATCCCTGCTCAATCAATATATTTTAATGCTGAAGGAATGCTCGGTCATGCAAATCTCTATATGTATTTCGATAATGAGAGAATCGATACACGATTTGTAAGATTTGCCAAGACGATAACCTTTGAAGATGCAGAGATTTCATCAGCATTCTACCAGACTGGGGAATTTGTCAAGCAGACAGTAGGACTTGAGACTGCTAGAGGTATTGTAGTTGCTATTATGAAACCAACTCCTGAGAGGACGATGATTCATGTTGTGCAGACTTCTGCACAGGACTTCGATGCAACCTCAGTTGGTACGGTGGACGGAGAGACGAGTACAGCAAGAGGTAATATATTTACCATCGGAACTGCTCCGACCTCTCTTGTTGCTGACCAATACGGAATGGTATCAGGGGCATTTGATCTGCCAGCAGGTAGATTTACTGCAGGGGATAAGTTACTAAGAATTACAAACAAAGACGATGCTAACTCATCGATGATAGAGACTTCTTTTTCAGAGCAGGTTTTCTACGGCAAACCTATTGAGCCAGATGATCAGACTACACGACCGAACATCGTAAAAAGAAGTGACAATGATGATCCGTTCGTCTACGCATCAGAGTACGATAGAATTAAGTACTCCACGAAATTCCTCCGAGAGTTTGCTCAGGAAATTTACGTAGATCCGTCTGCATATCCTGAGGGTCTATTTATAACAGGTGGAGTTATCTACGTAGCAAATAATGACTCAGAAGCAAATACGGGTGCCCCGATTAAAATGGCAATCAAGACGATGGTTGATGGGTTCCCAAGTCCATCAGAAACCCTGCCATTTTCTGAACTGATAATACAGGCGACTGAGGTCAAAGAGACTGCTACACCTGATGCGGCAAACACAGAAACACAAACAAGATTTAACTACTCTGATCCAGTATACCTGGCTCCAGGTAAATCCTATGCGATGACTTTCGACTCAGATAACCCTGAGTACAAACTCCATACGGCAGTTGTCGGAGAGTCACTTACAAATGAAGATCATAGGGTTCCACGATTCAAATACTTTCCAGGACTATGGAGAACAAACAACCATGGAAACTGGAACAGAGACGACAAGACAATGCTCTGTATGGATATTTACAGGCAGAGATTTTACCAAACTCATAACTCCTGCGCATTTTTTAATGTCAAGGATTTCCCGACCTCTAACGTATCATACAATCAATTTTACGTAAGAGCACCTCATATGACTTTTGGAAATGTCTCGCAACCAATTTTTACATACAGATCACAGAAAACTACAGGATTTGATCTTAACTACTCCTCCTTCCTACCAAATCAGACTTACGACTTCGCACAGTTCGGAAGGACAGGAGAGCAGAGAGTAATCGGTACTGACGCCAATACATTGACAATTAATGTTGCGATGTATGCAGGCGATGATAGAGTCGCTCCAGTAATCGACAAAGATCAGATGCAACTGATTACGATAGAGAATATAATAAACAATGCTGAATTGTCTGAGGATTCTTTTATTATTGAGAATCCAGGATTTGGGTATGACTTTGATACCACCCTGACGGGCAATACTGCTGCTACGATCACCTTATCAGGTGGTGCAGTCTACGCCAATGGCGATGAGATTGGGTCAGCGAGTCTGGTGATGGGAGAGGGTGGTAGAGTCGTACAGGTAAATCTTGACAATGCAGGATATGGGTACACAGGAAACGTAACTGCTACCGTGGTAAATAAAGTGGGGTCTACTGCCCCGACTACTGAGGCAGTTATCCGAGTAAAAAGTGAAACAGATCCCTATGCCGGAAATGCGAAATCCAGATACATTTCTAAAATATTTAACATGGGTGGCATAACGGCAAAGGGGATCAAAGTGATAGGTGAAGGAGTTCGCCCAGGAGGTACAGACATTCTTATTTACGCAAGGGCGACCTCAGGTTTTGGATCTAGGAAAATCAAAGATGAGTTTTACCAACTCCTTCCTGGAACCATGAACAAACATATTTACGGTGATAATGTTACTGTTTATGGATGGCAAACTGGGGAGGATTTCCTGCTCAGGGATGAAAATGATATTACATACGACTCATTCGGTACTTTCCAACTCAAGGTAGTATTTACATCAACTGACTCAACGACAGTTCCTTACTTAAAGAATCTAAGGATCTTTGCTTACGTATAAGGTATAAATGGCAGAAGAAACGGCAAATGCGGTAACGAATTCGGATAATAGTATTGCAAATACTTTAGATCCTATAGTAGAGATTACGCAGGCAGATACACTTGATGCCTTCAGAATTTCTTTCAATACGATGGCCAACCTGGTCAACGAGTCGATTACCAACCAAAATACTGCCAACCTCGATCATACTGTCAATGGAGGAAACCTTTGGTTTGGAAATACGTTCGTTATGCGAGGTCCGAATGGTCAGTTCGCTGCTGGCGATATTACCTGCGACAATATTTACCTGACAGGCGATATTCAGGGTACAATTAACTACATCTCAGATGACGACGAGTCGACGATGATCAAACTCGACGGAGCAGATGAGGCGATCGATGATGAGACCATAAAATTTTACGCAGGTGGTACAGCAGATGGGCCAATCGCTACCATGAATAACTCAGTTCTCAAACTCGGAACTGATGCACAGATCATGGGAAATGCGAACCTCGATGGTGAAATCTATTTGAATGGAGACGTACAGGCAAGAGGAAATACAACTTTCCTTGGACCTGTTAAACTTCCAGAGGGGACTTCAGCGAATACTGAGGGTCTGGAAGGACAGTTTAGAAGAAATACAGAATTTGATGTTGTCCAGTTATATACATTATCAGATGGCTGGTCAAATATTGGTGGTAAGGTACAAGATCTTACAGATACTGACGTTGCTTCCCCGCAACCCAATGAAGTTCTGACATGGAATGGTTCTGCTTGGATAGCAGCGATCGTTACTCCTGTCGGTACTTCTGGGTTAGGAGACCTGGCGGACATCGATACTACAACCTACGTTCCTCAGACAGGTGATAGATTAGTATGGGATGGTAATGTCTGGAAACCAGGATCAATGCAGTTTGATGAACTGACTGATGTAGACCTTTTTACAATCGCTCCTTTGGATGGGCAGGTTCTACATTACCGAGCATCGACTGCTGAATGGATTCCAAATACAGTATCAAATACCTCGCTCAGAGATATTACTTTGAACGGGAATACAGTTACAGTTACAAGAGAAGACTCCTCTATTGCGACGATGGATGTCTCTCCACTCTTTACTACGATTACACAGTTCGCTGATGTCCATACAGACGGATTGACAAATAATTCTATCCTTGTCTACAACAGTGACATTGCATCTTGGGTCGCTGGCCAAGAAACCTCAGCAGCAAATACTTCTACTGCTTCAGGACAACTTGGTGCTAAGACATCAGCAAAAGCAAATACAGTTACATACTATAGAGCAGATGGTTCGTTCTTTGATTTAAATCTTACGAATCTTATTCATTCCGTAAATGTGCTCGGTGACGTTGACTCGACGGGAGCGACGCACCACCAGATTCTACAATGGGAATCCACAGAAGGAAAGTGGAAACCAGGAGATGTAGTAGCAACGAATGTTGATCTTTCAACAAATCTACTCACCGAGCTATGGGATGTAGACTTACCTGATGAAAATAGTTTAACTGACAAGCATGTATTAAAATGGGATGCAACGGATAAAAAATGGAAAGCAGAAGAGGATGTTAATGACCCATCTCTATTTTCTGTCGGAGTCCATAATGATGTTGATACCTCTAATACAGCATCCCCTACAAAAGATTTATATTTAAGATGGAATCCTACAAACTCTATGTGGTTCGCAGGTGAATGGTCTGCGAATGATATACCTGAGTTACGAGGATTAAAAGATGTCAATATTGGATATCCATACGTAGACCATCCAAATCATGGACAGGTCTTGAAATGGAATTCTATATCATTAGCATGGGAACCTGCAGACGATGCTCTGACAGAGATCGGATCTTTTGGTCTGGATCGCCTCTCTGATGTTGATGTTATTACAAATGCACCTCAAGATGGTCAGGTGCTAAAATACGACTCTGCAAACTCTATTTGGTATCCTGTCGCAGACGATTCATATCTCGCGATCCTCGACACAGTTGTCTTGGATGTTATGAATGATGTGGATACAGTTACAAATGGGAAGTCGGTAGGTGACGTCCTCAGATACGATGGTACGCAATGGACTGCTCATACACTGCCGTTGGCACCTAACGTCATTGCCGACATCGGTGATGTTTCATCAACAGTACCTACGCAGGGTCAGGTTCTTAAATACGATACGACTGCTCAAGAGTGGCAACCACAGGATGAATACTCCTTTACTCTAGACCTGACAAGTCATAGTGTCTTTGAGTTAATGGATGTAGATACATCTGCTACACCTCAGGTCGGGTCGTTACTTGAATGGAACGGAACAGGTTGGCAAGTAGTCAACAAAACAATTCCTCAGATTATTGAGGATTTAGGCGATGTCGCAAATACTACACCGACTACTGGCCAGGTTCTAAAATGGAGTGGAGCAGACTGGTACCCTGCAGATGAAGCAGGTGCAACTGGGATAAGTGATCTTAATAACCATACCCTTTCTGAGTTGGGCGACGTCCTAAACTACGGTAGTGCGACTACAAACGATGTGCTGACCTACGATGGTACAGCATGGAGAGCACAGAATGTAGGATCTGCGATGGCAATCAAAGATCACTACGACGTAGACGAAAATACAAATCCAACTGACGAGCAGGTTCTTGCTTGGGATGATGGAGTCTCAAAATACGTTCCGACCAATGTTCCTACATTAGTCAGAGCACAAACTGGGTCAAATGTACCCTCTGGATCGATAGGTTCTACTGGAGACAGAGCAGGAGATATTGCAGTTGACGCAGGATATTTTTATGTATGCACAACAGATTATGATGGTACAAGTGATATTTGGAAAAGAATAAGTTTCGCCTCTGCATTGGCTGCTGAGGATGGCGATACAAACTGGTAACAGATAGGATATAAATGTCAGGGAAAACACCACTAACGGATATCACACAGGTAGATACCATTAACACCTTCGATGATTGGAGGGTGTTAACGAATCAAACTATTGCAAGGGTAAATAATGCAGTTTCGTCAAACTCTGACGGAACACTTGGATACAGTGAATTAGTCTCACGAATCGTAGTCAGAGACAACGATGCTTCCTTCAAAGCAAACGATATCACAGGAAATACATTCTCATCTAATACAAGTCATTTCTTCTTTGCCAATGGAGAAGAATCCCACGTAAATACTTCTATCACCAACTCAGGTTTTTATGTTGGCATGTATAATCCAGCAAACGGATATTATGGAACAAATCAAGTAGATCCAGTTACAGATCCGGCAGGTCTCCGCAGTCTTACATGTCGTACAACTGATGCAATTTTACTTCCACGAGGTACAACAGTAGAGGAACCACTGAATGGTGAGCCAGGGATGATCCGATTTAATACTGATCTCTCATCTCTATCATATTACAATCCGTCGACTCTGAGTTGGAAAACTCTTGGAGGTGCAGAACTTACTGACCGAGACGTAGATACTATCATCAACGTTGAATCTGCTCCAGGAACAGACGAAGACCAAATCAATTTTTTCGTCGGAAATACAGGTACATCGTTCCCGATCATAACGATGAACGCAGATACTGTAAATACTACGATCAACGCAATTTTTAAAGACTACGTACGATTCGACCGAGATGTTACTATTGCAGGTAACCTGAATATTATTGGTACGACCTTATCCATTGACTCAACCTCCTTGGCTATTGAGGACAAACTCATAAACATGGGCATGGTCTTTGGTCTTAGAAATGGATGTAAGGCGATACAGGATGGGCCAAATGTCGAAATTGAAATGCCCGTCAACCCTGCAACTGGTGGTCAAGATGCACACTCATTACAACTTGGTGACCTTGTCTGGGTAACAAACATCAATGACATCGGATCGTTTGAAGAAAAACTTTATATGGTAGAATCCATCGACGGACTCTACAAATTTACAATACAAAATGTAGACGCAAGTCCAATCGGTGCTATCGTTGGATCTCAATCTCCTACACTCTCTTGGGGTGGTCCTCAGTCAGATGAGGCAGTCTCAGGTGGTGGTTTTGTCCTTCCTGGTAATACAGAGCATAGTCTAAAATGGAGTGACGAGGATCAGTATTTTACTTTCTCAGACAATATGAGAGTGAATAATACTGGTGCTTTTGGTCTCCCTGTCGGTAATAATACTACACGACCTGCAGGAAAAGTACAGCAGGCAGACGGAACTTATACTGGCGTAGAAGATCATATCGGTGGCATAAGATTTAACGCAGAACGAAATACAGTCGAAGTTTACATTCAAGACTATCCTGATCCCACAGTTGGAACTTGGGTCGACGTCAGGGGTATGATTGACAGTGATGATGGTGACGATACTTTCATCAACGTCTATGGAAACCATGACAATCCAACTGCTATTTATTCCTCTAACGATCATACATTAAATGACATCGTTTTCCATACTGGAGGTCAGGGACTTTATCCTGGAGGTAAAAGATTTTTTATTGATGCTCGAGGTTACGCTCATTTTACCTCGAACTCAGGTCTTATACTTCCCAAAGGAACTACAGCAGAGCAACCTGCTTTCCCTTCGGCAGACGGATCAGGTGGAGTAGAAGGGCATCAAACTGGTGACGGACTTACAACAGGGATGATTCGTTTTAATACGACACTGAATACTTATGAAGGTGTTGTTCATGATGCGACCTCAACCGATAATTTAAGATTCGTTCCACTTGGTCCACAAATGGTTGCTGGTGCTAACAATAGTGCCAATGATACTTTTATTTCCTGGTATGGAAATGAATCAGACGGATATTCCTTCTCTCCATCAGGAGATCATATAGGAATAACAGGAAATGCCGCCCATGCCCTGGACGATGTAATTGTAACTGTTGCGGGGAATAAGAGACTTTTTATCGACTCAACAGGGTGGGTGGCATTTACCTCGAACGGAGTCCTGGGACTTCCTCGAGGAACAACTGCTGAAAGACCATCCACCGTAGCAGAGGGACTCGATGCTGGTTTTATACGATTTAATACCAGCATTAATTCCTACGAAGGTGTCCTCGCAGATGGTACAACTTGGGCAGGTTTAGGTGGAGTGGTTGACTCGGCGAATGGTGGCGATACCTTTATTCAGGTTTATGGTCACGCATCCGATGCGACGTCAATTGCTCCTGACTCAAATCACGTCTACAATGATATTGTCTTTGTAACTAATAACTCAGAGGAGATGACAATATCAGCGAATGGATACATCCATGCTAAGACAAGTGCAAACAGTGTATTTGTCCTTCCGATCGGTACAACTGCTCAACGTCCTTCGTCTGCTGGCAATGGATACATAGCAGGTGCGATTCGCTTCAATACGTCCCTAAATAGTTATGAAGGGGTTCTGGCAGACGGAACAACTTGGGCAGGTCTTGGAGGTGTTGTAGATGCCGCAGACAGTTCTGATACTTTCATCAACGTCTATGGTCATGCTACTAATCCTACATCGATTACGCAGGATACAAACCATACTCTAAACGACATTGTCGTTACTACTGCTGGTACGCATCGAATGACAATCGATCGTGCAGGTAACGTATGTATTTCGTCTGATGGTTCTACCTTTATTGGAAATGCACGACTGCAAGTCGTTGGTACGATGAACGTCCACAATCATGTGGTCTTTAATGATACCTTCAACGTAAATGGTAATGTTGACTTTGATTCTCAGTTAAATGTAGATGGGCACACTGAGCTAAACTCTACACTTAACGTAGACGGAACGTCAAACTTCGTAGGAAATGTCTCTTTTGATGACGATATCGTAGTCGACGGAAATGCGACTTTGAGTACTACTACAAAGATTATGGCTGACGGAACTGCAGGTGCAAATAAATTTTTGAGATGTAACGATTCCAACGGAACAGTCGATTGGATATCGTTTGGCGTATTTAATTCAGCAGGAACAAGAGTATTCTAGATGAGCGATAGACCACTATACAATGACGGATCAACCCAATATACAAACCTTTCCCTCAAAGAATTTTCTGATGCAGAGATAAAAACTCGGATCTGCAATCAGATAATGGGTCGTTGGGCACAGGCGAACGACGGGAAAGGCAGACTATCCTTCCTTTCAAATAATACAGGCAACTGTGGTTCTTGGATCGAACGATTTAGAAACCAATCACAGGGATCTCATCCTGTTTCCTCCACTGCATATTCTACTGACAATTATAGTATTGATCAGGATCAAGATGATAAAACTACGAATCAGGCAGCAGCGAGTACTGATACAGTAGAACTCCGACCAGTCGTACGAAGACACGAAATGGAGTTTCAGGAAGCAACTGATACTCAGTTGCAGAGTGATATTATTAGATGCTGTAGTGAAATCCATACAGCACAATCTCATCCATTGGGATCATACTACATGGGTACTTCGAAACCTGACGGAGATACCTGGACGAGTCGTGGTAGTTTTACCAATCGACACAGAGCAATCGGTGCTACATTTTCTGAGACGATACATCTGTATCAGAAAACTAATTTTGCAGGAGGTGGAACAAATTTTAGTGCCTCAGGTCCAATTCCTTTGCGAGCACTTCCTGCAACAAGTGTCCCTCCTGGACTAAAGGAGATGTCCGATCTAAATATTAGAAACATGTATCACTCCTACGGTAATGCATTATTAGGAGGATATTCAGGTTTGCATTTTGGAGACTACAAGGTTGTAACTGGTACTACTGCTCCCACAGGTGGAACTTGGATTCAATGTGGAGGGTGGACTGAAAAGTTGACAACAGTATCAAACTACAATTATTCCAGAGGATACACAGGTTATTATTCTCAAGGATTTACAGGGACGTATACTGGAACATATGTTTTATATTATGGATCTCGACCAGGACCAGGTTTTACTGGATCTTATACAGGAACATATTCACAGGGTTACACAGGATATTATTCATCTCACTTTGTAGGTCTGACCGTAAATCCAGGAACAGGAAATGCAACAAATAGAGATCCTAACAACTCCAACCAAGTTACTCAACAATACACATTTTGGCGACGAACAGCATAGGTTATTATGACTACATTTGAAATAAATGCTACAGTAGAAACTGTAGAGGCGACTCCCCATAACATTTGGCCAGGAAAAATCGAAGATGCGATTTGGGAAACAAGTACAAAAGATCAGTTGACCGTACTCTGTAGAAAAGAGAATGGGAAAACGACCACCTTGCAGACGAGTGAGGGAACGATTCATTGGGATGATTATTTTTCTAATTTTTCTAAAGAGGATGTTGATAAGAATACTGATGCGCATCACAAGCGAAGACTTGAGATGCAAGAGAAAGATAAAAAGCACAGAGAAAAACTTGACCTAATGAAAGATTTGTTTACTGCTAAACTCCAGGCATTTGAGATCCCTGAGGTCAAACAGTGCGAGGACAAAGAACTCAGATCCAGAATCAGAAAAGCAAAAAATCCAATAGAGGTAACTGCCCTTGTAGCAGTTATTATGGGTAGAGCATTGTGAACGGATATTTAATCGTTGCAACTCATAGAAAATCTTATCTCACAGCAGCACAGATGCTCGCTGAGTCGATTCATGAGCATTATCCCAAAGGTCAGGTAACTCTTTTTACAGAGGATGATTGGATGGAAGACAAGGGTAATGATGCCTTTGATCATATCTATGGAGGCATGCCCTCATCAATTCGCTCAAAACTTCTTGCCTGCTCTCTCGTAGAGGACTATGATAAGGTCTGCTACATTGACGCAGATTGTATCTGTCACCATCCTGACATCAAAAATGTTTTTGATCTTACAGATCAGAGTGATATAGTTTTTACTCATGTAAGAGAGTACAATGCTAGAGTCACTTGGTGGAATCCAAATACTACAAAGCATCCCCATGGAGGTTGGTACGTCTGGAGAAATAGTCCGAAGATGCAGAGTTTCTTTAAGGAATGGTGGGAAAACTGGCGAGCGATTTATGAGGATAATTTATGGAGATGGACACAGTATGATCAACAAGACTGTAAAGGATGGGACCAGTTTCCCCTGTGTTTAATGCTCGACGTAAATAAAGATAATGATGCCTGGCACAGACCTGACGTAAAATGGCATCTGATTGAGAGTGCTCGGTGGAACTACGTAGATGGATATAAATACTGGATAGAGCACATTGAAGATGACGAGATTGTCATCCAAAGTTATAATACTGACAAATTCAAAGCACATATGGATCATGAGAATCCCCGATGAAATTCAAGATCTCCTCGATCAACTCCTAGAAAAATACAAACCTTACATACAAAATAATCCTGATAAACTCAAAAAGCATGGTACGTCGAAATATGCCCTCGACTCATACATGCTCGGAGTTCCTGAGGGAGAATATGTAAATCATATGAAGTCAGGTAAGGTCTGGTCACTTGACCTATCTCCCTCTAGACTCCAGGATCAACAGGCAGATTGGTTAGATCAAGATGATACAAAAGAGTTGCTACAGATTTACGATCAGATTACATATTCTATTGGAGCAAGTTTTATCCAACCTCTCCTGACATATTATCCAGAGGGTGGATACATCGGTTGGCATCATAACGCAGATACTCCAGGTCAGAATATATTTTTCAACTGGTCAAGGGATGGAGGGGGAATCTATAAAACTTGGAATAATCTCACTAAGGAGTTTGAGTACTACCCTGACAACAAGGGGTGGACGATAAAGTCACACAACTATCGAGGATGGGATGAGGTAGATAAGACAGGGTACTCCTGGCATGCAATGACAACAGACTCTCCGAGAATCTCAGTTGCATTTATTATTCCTGGATATGAGACAGGGTTGGGCGAGATGATAAAAGACCTTTTTGAGATTACAGGGTCACCATCTACTAATGGTGTCTATTCCGAACGAGCAAACTAAAACGTATTCATTGTGGTTCAACAGAAGAGTAGTATTTTGCTGTAGAAAACTTTTGACCTTATTTGGTCTTCCAGGATTGTGCTGTTGACTTATTACGATTTCATCGTTACAGAGTTTTGATAGATTTTTCATTACTCGTTTGAACGTAGGGATATCTTTGTACATAGAAAGTTCCAATGCCCTGCTAACAACGAGTACATCCTGTTTTGGTATCGGGTCCATAAAAATATAGAAGTTATCTATTGTATAATCTCCATACCATCCCTGAACCTCAGTTACCTGATTCTCATTGTAAAATGCATCTCTCTTGAGCATGTCCCAGTTATAGATATCCATATCAGGATTTGCATACTTGAAAAGACCAAGTCCACTCCCGACATCTCCAAATGATACGTTACCGTAATACTGCTTTAGAGACTCACCGAGTTTAACAAACTCCTCTGTCTGAGCAGTAAGATAGTCAGCAGCACAATATTGAATCCTGTAGTCATCGTATTCTAAAACGAGGTTCTTTCTGATTCTCTTTGCTATTGTTTCAAAATCCATAGTTTTTCGTCCAAGGTGCTTTTAATGGTATTGTAGATTTATCGTCGCACTGATTAAAAAGTACGATCGGATAGTCAAGTTCTGCCCAGTCCTCAAAAAAGGCAGAATAGTAAAACTCCCCAGGTATCAGTCCGAGTTCAATATTTTGACGTTCTAAAAAATAATCAAATCCTGGCATGTCTAGATGCCAAGTCTCAAATTTGTTGAAGATCTCTCTCTGAGTCTGCTCAGGTTTCCATGCTATAATCGATGAGTTAAAAAGAGTTTCCTGGTCAGGATAATCCTCTCTCCACCTCGCCCAGCAAAAATGTGGAAGATCATTTATTGTGTCCATACCCCATTCAACTAATTCATCGAGTGACTCCTTAATCAGAATATCGATGTCGAAGGCAATCACTAACTCTGTCTCAAAAGGTTCTATCAAAGGACCGAAGTAGTTTACCTTGTTCCAGTAGGTCGGGAGCAGACCCTCATCGCAAACTCTAAAAGTGTGTTTGTATTTTGTTTTTATACTGTGAAAAAGTCTCTGTACTTCTTCAACAGAATATTTTTCGCCAACATGAACGCATGTAAATGTAATCACCACATCCTTATTTTATAGGTTGACTCTTTTTCGCCTAGAATCTTTTCCATATTTCTCATGTTCGTGCATATTTGTACAATGCTTCCAGCATTCAATCGGTGCTTCCTTGGGTTTACGTATTAGGTCATCATAAAACTGCATCCACTCATCGCTCTGTATAATATCGTAGACGTGATCATTATTCTCTAATCGAAACTTTTCCTGGGTAAAAACTGTGACATCCTCTTCGTATTCATGTCCATCGACCCAACAGCAAGGAAGGAGAAATCCTTGATTGACGTAGGCAACAGACTGATCAAGATGTATACACTTTGGCCATAACTCAAAATCATCTTTGCCCCAGTTTTTGTAATGATTGGTTGAAATACTTGGTACAGTATATTTTGTGTCAGGTGCCATCCAATACATCTCAGTCGGTTCGTAGTCCATATCTGCAGGGTGTCCCCACCAACGATTAGAATAGTTTAGTTGAAGTTGTATCCCATATTTGTCTGCCAACTCTTTGCCCTGATCAATACTTTCCTGATTGAATCTAAAAACGATCCACTGCCAAGTTGCATTAGGTGCCTTTTTCATTACCTCAAAAAGGAAATCACCATCCTGATTGGTTCTATACATTGGACTCTCATCAGGAAGACCATCCAATCCAAAAAACCATTTTGCTCCTGGATGTATCTCAAATGCCTTCTCATAAAAATCCATTTTGAGTTTCGGAGATGTTGCCGCAGTATGGATATGGCACTCTCTACCTGCCCTTTCCATAATCTCAAGTAACTCATGGAACTGAGGATGAAAGATAGGATCAGAAACTTGCCCACAAAATCCAACTGTTTTGTAAACCTCACAAAGTTTCTCGAGGTCACCGAGGGGCATATTTTGACCTCTAAAACCTCCAGGAGGGATTTTTCTATGTTTGTGGGACTGCCTTCTACAAGCAAAACAATCTAGAGTACATGTCTTTGCTATGTCGCAGGTTATGTGATGTTCGTTTCTATGCACCTGCATAATGTACCATTTTTATTTTGCTATCAAATTCACCATCCAGGAAATACATTCCATAAGAGTCAACCTCCTCAGTGTATTTAATTCGAGTATGCTCCAAAACCTTTTCATTGTATTTTCCGAACCAGTGACGAGGCAAGTAGAGTCGAGGTATTTTTAGTTCCTCGTGTATAAAATTTTGCTCTCCCATGCCCTCCTCGCATTTGCCTTGTACTACGTAGGTCTCCTGATAGTGTATTGGATTCATCCAAAACTTCTGCCAGAGATGCTCAGTATCACCCATGTAAAACATTTGAAGACCTCCATTCAGAGGGCAGACGTCAACCATGTCAGACCACCATCTATAAATCGTAATAAACTCACCCCACTTCATCGGCCATTTTATTATGTCATCGATGTTATTTTTAATCTCCCAGTCAAGGTCTAAAATCATGCACTGCTCTCCGAGGGGGATGCGAGTTTGCTGAGGGTCATGGAGTCTTAGTTTATGCCACTGTTTATTTGCCTCCTCAGGTTTCCAAAGTGGTATTTCTATTATGGGATCAAGCAGACCTTTTGGATCTTCTGTCAGACAGTGGAAATTGAAATCGCAGGTGCTGTGAGATACTATCTGCTCGAAAAGTCTATTGACATCCTCGCTAGAGTACTTATCTCCTGTACGTAAAGTCAGTATATTCATTTTTGAAAATCTCTCTGAAGTTTGTTCCTCTAATTTTATCTAAATCGTCACAGTAGTCTATGCCTTTTCTCCACTGCTCTTCGTCTCTTTCCATACCAATGTATAACATTAATTCCTGTATCAGTTCATGATCAGACCGACAAAGGTCCTCTAACAGTTCTTCCTTTGCTTCGTCTGGTAGATTTTTAGGATGTAAAAACGCAGGTCCGTCTACCAAATTTAGATTTGGACTTATCATCTTTTCTCGGAAAAAATGTAAAATCTGTCTTGCGTTTAATACGTTTAGCATCGACCAAGAAGGATGGATACAATGGGCAACTCTGCCGTCTCTGAGCCAGTTTAGATTTCTAATAATCTCTATGAAGTGACTGCCATGACGGAGCCAGTCGTTTCTCTCGAAAAGGTCATCGATCGATACAGACAATGAGATGCTAGCAAACTCATTGTAGAATCTTTTCATGAAAGGTTTGATCCTTGTAAGGTTTGTGCTGATATGAATATTAATGTCTTTGGCCCACCCTCCATCGATTAGTAAATCTAATACCTCATAAGTTCGTTTGCTATACAGAGGTTCGCCACCTGACAGAAACAGACTCGACATGTAGGGTGCTACCTCTATCATACCAACAACAGAATCCATCTCTTCTTTTTCAGGAAGACTAAAGTAACGTGGTGGCAACTGCTCGACTTCTTTTCTTCTTGTCGTAGAGTTTGTCGGGGTGCACATGTAGCAAGACAGATTACATTGATCGCCTATTCTCATTTTGTAGATCAGATTTCTATGCTCGAGTCTCATCTCACCTGTCTCAGCAAAATCTAAAATAGTATCCATCGTAGCATCGTCCATATAGTTTTCTGTATTTGTTCTATATGATTGACCTCCCTGCTCTTCACGTTTTATACATCCATCGCAGACCTTTTTCGTAAACTCTGACAGTTCCCCTGAGACCATGTCTTTTCTCATGGTGTTGAGATTTTCGTCTCTTAGCCACCAGTCCATGATTGGTTTATTTTCTGCTGGGAACCAAGATTCTCTACAGCAAGGTTTCCAACCATAGTTTGAGGGGTAGACGTATCTAAATGGTTGAGGGCAAATCCACATCTTCAAATCTTTTGTTTATTACGTGTACCAACTTTGATTCTCCAAGAGGTTCTGTGTCATAGACATGATGCCAAAGGTCATCAAGGTTTGCCCAGGGCACATTATTTTTTATTACCTTGTAGGCAAAAAGGGTTTCGTTATCTGTTCCGAAAATACTATTCATTGGATACATCTCATCTGTCTTGCATCCTGTCATACATTTCATATCATTTGCCCAGTCTCCAAAGTAATCTAACCTTTCAATAAACTCCCTTTTAGATCCGACTATCCCTGTATTAAAAACTGTATTGTTTTCTACGGGGAGACCTGAGACTGTCAGCATGCAGTGAGAGTTCCAGTATTTGGCAAACTTAGATCGAATACTCCGATCTCTATTCAGTTTGTCCTTATTATGAGGTACCATAGTTTTTATCCAGATACCCTTGTCCATATCATGCTCTTCAAAAAAGTTTTTATCTGTCGTAGGGATGACATCGAAATCAAGATAGAGAATATTGTCGTAGGTCTTCGCTAACTCCTCCATTACATAGAGTTTGTAAAAATTGATTTGGTCGAATTTAGATAAATGACTGACCTTCATCTTAGATTCAAAACCTCCAAGAGACTGAAACATCTCAAACTTGCAACCGATAGATTTGGCGTAGTCTCTTTTGGTATCTACGAGTTTTTTGTAGTGAGTCTGATAGGCATCATATCTCATAGAATCATCATAGATTCTCCCTGCCATTTTGGGATCAAAAGATCTGTTTGGAAGGTAGACTGAGAATATTATGTTATTTTCCAAGGGAAATTTTTTCGGATGTAATGATTGAAATATGCCTCTTCAGGTTCGCATTGTATCGTACGAAAACTGTCTTTCCAATCTACGAGGTAGTTCCATTTTGATGCAAGGTAATTCACAGGTACATTATTTTTGACAAGGATTTTATGAGTAAACATTGCTTCATTGTTCACTGTGATATTGTATCGAAGCAACTCATCTGGCCACCATTGGATGTCAGGGTTAAGAAGACATTCAATCTCCTCAGAATAGTCAAGATCTAAGTCTACATTGACAAAACCCATGACACCAGTATTAAAAATATTTAGGGTGTCGTTCTCGTATTTGCCAAGCATATCAACCATGGCAAGTTTGACGACAGTCGACCAGGGTTTCATTCCACCCTTGAGCATCATATTTACTGCTTCTGCCCGTGGACCCTGCCACATATTTCTAATCGAGAGACCCTCTTGAAATGGAAATTTCTCCCAAGAAACTGGCACTACATCGAAATCAAGATACAGGACCTGACTGTATTCTTTCATCATTTCGTTGGCATAGAAAAATTTTGACAGTTGGATCTGATTGTAAGGAGTCAGGTCCATTGGTACATCAGGATGAACCTTGTCAAATAGAGTGTAACTGGCGTTAGTCCTATAAGCATAATTTACATGATTTGTATAGAGATTCCGAAATGTATCCTTCTTACGAAGCATTTTCCAAAGGGCGATTTTCTCCATGTTATCACCCTTCAGACTTTCGTCTATGTCTATATGGATGCTAAATATGCCAGTGGTCTTTGATCCAGTCATATTTCTCGTATGCTTCGTGTAGTTCGATATGGTCATGGCCTCTGTCCGTATTAAATAAACAGAAAACTGCATCTTGTTTTGTGCGAATTTCCATATTGTCAGGGTAGGATCTACCTCTGTTAAATGAATACGAATACTCAGGTCCAATCAATTCAAACTCGTTTAGATGTCTCCAAGTAACGTAGTTGTCCATGGTTTTGAAACAGAATGAGATTACATCCCAATTCTTTTTTAGGTCATTGTGTACAGGGATGTTATTTTCCCAAACAAAACACCCTCCATTAATTTTTGCCCCGTAGTTTTGTTTAAACCAATATTTTTTCTCATGGTCATGCCACCAAGATCTGAGGCAAAGAGGTTCACCCTGGTACAGTTCAATAATTTTTGCTAGGTCATCTAAAATAAGAATATCAAGGTCAAGTGCAATTTTTAATCCTGGCAAAAAGTTAGGAGACCAATAGTTGCATTTTGGTCTGTCCCACATCTTAGTAAACTTTTCGCCTTCAGGTTTATATCTCTCGAAGGGTATCGCCTCAATCCAAGGATTTAATCCTTTCAAGTCATTTTCTGTCTGAACGAAAAATTTGAAATCTAAACTGCAATTTCGTTTGACCTGTCCGTAGAGTTTATTGACATATGAAACATCGTACAAATCACCCCACCAACTGCAGACTACATTAAGCATAGCCAATCACCGTATGATGGTCTTCGTCAGAAGAAGCATGAAGGATTTCAGTTATCCCTGACTGCTCGATGAGAGTTTTAGTAGAGTCTATTCTGTTTATTTCACTGCCTATCGATTTTATTTTATTGTTGCCCTGCAGAGCAAACATAGGAAATGCTTCGATACCTAGTGATTTCATATAATACATGTGTTCGCATGCTGTGTTCAGTATTAAATCAGGTGGATGATCAACTACAAATTTGTTACATTTTCCAAGCATGAGATCAAAGTTTACATCTACATCACAAACGAAAACACCCTTTTTCCCAGTTTTGGATAACATGAGTCTTACTGGAGATGTATCGTAATCAAAAACAACTATTTTTTCTGCCTTCTCTAATAATCTTGGTATGGTAATATGACCAAACCATGGAGCAAAAATCCAAACACAATCAAAGGAATCCTGGATTTCAAAAATTTTATCAACAATAAAGGTTTTATGTTTCCATTGGCTGTCACTGTTTGCGACCTTCCATTCCTCATATCTGAAGGGGTCTCTTCTTTTGAGGTAGTCTGTTATTTCAAACATATGCTTAGGATGCATCATGACATTTTTCCTGGCAAATTTCTAAAGGTTCTTGAACCATCCAACTCGTCATAATCCAATCCTGTATAGAATCATCCTCAAAAAAGTTCCATCCTGAATAATCAAAGTCAGCGATTTCTTGTGGTTTACCTCTAGCGATCAATTCGGCAATCCAACAACAAGGGAAAACTTCTCCCTTCGCAGAAATAAAAATTTGCCCCTGCGATTTACATTGTCCCATTCTGTTTATATCCCAATTTTTGATTTCTCTAGGAATAGAATTTTTATATTCCTTTTGACTTGGTGGTTCAATCTCATGAGATAACTCTTTTTTGTCAGGGAAAAATACTTCAAATTTCTCAATCTTTCTGCGGTACCACCTTGTGCTTCTTTTTAGAATAAATCTGAATCCAAGTTTTTGGCAGAGTTCTTTTGCTTCTTCTATCTGATGTTCATTGTGCTTGAAGGGAATAAAAACCCATTCGGCAGAATTTCCTGATTCTGCCCAAATATTCATATTTCTCCACAAGACATTCCAATTGACTTTCTGCCTGTAAAGGTGATTTGTATCGTCGAGTCCGTCTACAGCAAAAACTACATGATTGATAACCTTTGTTGCATCTCTCCACCATTTTTCTGACCTTGCACCTCCATTTGTATGCAGTGCAGTCGTAACGTCATGGTCTTGCAGATACTGTGAAATAGGAAGACAATCGGTGGCAGTTACTGCATCTCCATAGTTTCCGCAGTAGTAAACATGTTTGAGTTGGTCTGCAAAGTCAGGAGGAACTAATCTTATGAAATCTTCTAAACTGAGTTCAGATCCTGTGACTTGAGGACTTGTTCCATATCCACTATTATTTCTATTACACATTGGACATGCAGCATTGCAGTTGTCCGTCATTTCTAAATGTATTATTCTTATTTCACTTTTATCGTAGATTTCCATCCTATCTCATGGGGTTTTGTATCTTGTCCTGTCTGCCCGTTCCAATTAAATAAAACTACGGGATGATTAGTCCAACCACCTTCGTTGTAAGATCCTGCTATTTCAGGATAGAAATTTACCTTTTTCTTTTGTGAGCAGATCCAATTGTCAATCCCTCGGAATACAAAAAGTATTATTTCCCTGTCACGATTGAAGTCATGCCAAATTGATTTTCTATCAGTATTTCTATTCCAGGATATGACTGAAGTGTTGAGGTCGCAATAGGAGTATCTTTTATGTTTCTGTGTCTCTAGCCAATCTGGCGAGTTCCAGTAGTTGTAAAGTATTGTAGGATATTTGTCATACAAAACCTCAAATTTATCCTGTAGTACCAAATCCAAATCAAGATACAGGCAATCGTCGAGTCTCATCCACTCAGGATTAAACAACCACATCTTCCACCACCATTTCTCAAGATTATCAGGAGGTAGAGGTATGATTGAAACTTCAGGAGAGATTCCTTCAGAGTTTTCTGTTATGCAGTGAAATTTTGATTGTGGGAAATATTGACGGGTGTTGTAGTAAAGTCTATTGACGTATTCAAAATTGTATTTATTTCCTACTTTTACACATAATATATTCACGAGCCAATAACGGTAAATCTTTTATATTTTTCACGGTAAATCGGATGCTCACCTGTATAGTATATATTATTTAGGGGCAGATACTCTATAAAATCTGCTAGAGAATCAGAGCAGTTTATGTGGGTCGGCCATCCATACCAGTTGTTAGACTGCAGGGCAAAGACAGTCCCCTGCCTTTTCTGCATCTCAAAAATCAGTTCTTGTCGATCATAGTGCTCGCAGGATGTGCTAGCCCAGATATCACATTTGCCTTCATGCTCCCAGTTATTTCGTTTTATGAACTGAACATTTTTGAATATCTGAGAACCGATGTCAATCCACCTTTGATCCTCATCGATGCTTTGGACCTTACATTTGTATCTGATTTGAAGTTTGTTGGCAAGGACTCCTGTCCAACCTCCACCGACTATAATTTTATTTGCCTCTCTAATATGATTATAGAGGTGATCTACAAGGTACTGTTTGCCTCGGTCATGTTCTTCATTAAATGAGACGAGAGCAGACTTAGCACCTTCTACATCATCTGCCTCTAAGAGCCATTTGACATGATTTAAAAGTATTTGATGCATAATCTGTTTACATTTCCTCTGCGATATTCATTGTACCTGTCTTTGTAGTCTAATCCGAATAAAACTGTATCGCTAGGAACAAGGTCATATTCCTCGCAGATTTCGAGTTGAGTGCTTCTAAACTTTTTAATTATATCTGGTTTGTAATAATTAATCAAGTTTTTATGTATACGGACCGAACTGTAAAAAGGGTAGTTCCACTCATCATAAACTGCTACGGGGTATCGTTTTTTGGTGTAGAGTATTCCGAGTCGTTCCCATCCTGTCCCACAACTCTTGGAAAAACTAAAACCTACACTCTCGATATTTTTGTAGGGGGTAAAATCGAAGTTGATATTCATACATACGCCGAAAAATGCGCAGTCAACGAAGATAGGAATGTTCCACCTATCTGCCTCTCGGAGGAGAAACTCGCTACCAAGACCATCAGCAGAAAAGGGGTGACTTATAATAATGACATCTGACTCGCTCAGATTTTCTGTTACTCTGTCAGGGATGACAAGTTTATGATACCCGTACTCTCCAGGAAAAACTCCGATCTTGTTGTAGAGAGCATAAGTCTGATTGAAAGCATCGGTCAATCCTCCAATGAGATATTTGTTCTCAGGGAGACCTTTGACCTCCTGCACTGATGAATGCACCCAATCATCTGCTCTGTCTATGAAATCATTTTCCTCACAGTTCCACCTGACTGGTAGAGCACCCTTACTAAACTTCGTGGAATCCACCGACAATATGTATCCTATCGTACACTGAGGCATTGACAAAAGTATGATACTTGGTAGTATCAACGATGTAGTAGTCTCCCTCGCCCTTCAACCTTTCGACCTTGTCCTCAATTATAAAAAAGCAGTCTCTATTGGTGATGACAGGGATATGTATTCTCCGTTGAAGGTCTGAATGGAAGGTATAGCAGGATCTCGGTTTTAGTCTCATGACTCTGCTATTATACATCCCAAGTTTTTCTATGATACTATTCGTGTAGGGAAGGTCGAAATTATTTTTGGTAAACATATGTTCAGGATGTTCGAGTTTCCAAAATCCACCTGTCCCGTAGGTCAGATCCTCTATACCTGGAACTCCTTGGAGTGGTATCTGCTCTTCGTTTCCGAGCGAATCTATCTCACTAAAAATTTTGTCTATGTCAAATCGCATACTTCATTCTGTGTGTATTCAGCGACGTAAGACCCTGAGAAATTATTTCGTTTTATAGAGTCTTTGATGTCTGCTATGCATTCTTCATTATATTTTACATACAATGGATTGTGAATATCTATCCTTCGTTCAGGTCCCGTCAAAAACTGCAACTTCATATTTGCATCGTATTCCCTTTCATCATTGGTAATAACGATCTCATACCTTTCGTTGCCATCACCTGTTTTTATTCTATGCCTGTATTCTGTTCCATTTAGATACCAGACTGTCCCATTAGGAACTTCGGCTAGGATAATCTCATTTCCGTTATCGACCTCTATTCTACCATTTCCCTGCACTGAGCAATGGAACTGACCATTAAAATAGAATCTGTCCTGATGCCATGCACACATTGGCTCACTGTCATCCTCAACGTAGGAAAAACGATACATAAAAGGTTTTGGCTCACGATTGTAGATTTCTTGGTAGGACTTGTCGCCAAAAATAATCTGATTTATTTCTTTGATAATCGGAAGGTTGCTTGAGATATGAAACTGCCAAGTGCAGTAGTTCCTATGAAATTTACCACAGGCATTTGACCTCTCCGTCATAGGAAAGTTTTCTAAAATCTTTTTGGTTTCTGTTAGAGCATAGTCAGGGTCTATGCTACCTATTGTGATGTGAGTAGGGTTCATGTATCCACCAGATAAAAGGATATATTAAATCAAAAGTACCATGGCGAGGGTCAGTCGGATCGTCATGGTGATGTTTATGGTTTACGAGCAGACCAAGACTAAGAATATCTAATGCTCTGCTTACGAGAGGTCTACCCTGACAGTGCTGGAGGATTGCTCCTCCAAAGGTTATTATCAAAAATGAGATCAACGCAGGGATGCCAAAAAATACAGAGATCCAAGTGTAGTCCCAAACTGCAAGCACTGCAAGACAGATGGCTAACGTAGTGTAACTATATTTGTGGACGAAACTGTGCTTGGGGTGTCTAATGATATCTCGACTCATCCGTATCATCTCAGTTCTGTTTACTTCTGCCTGCAAATCAGGATGCTGTATAATGACTTTCCAGAGGGGTGCACCAGTTGGCCAGAGAGGATCCTTTGGTGTATCAGAATGTTTATGATGATATCTGTGATAGGTAACGACATCGATCGCACTACGAAATCCAAGTGGAAAACAGAATACCTGCAACATATCCTCAGAAAAAGGACCAATCTCAAAAGATTTATGTGAGCAATATCTGTGATAGTAGATGTCAAATGAGATATAACAGAAAAAACTCAACGCCAACGAAATTATCCACTGATCCTGCGTCAAGGGTGTAATCAAAAATAGAATAGCATAAAATAGTATGATATGAACGTATCTTATTTGAAACCCTGCCACCACTCTCTCCTTTTTTCTATGCTTGGTAAATCTATTCCTGCTGTATCAATGTATCTGAGTCCATGCTTTTTTGCACTCCTCTTCAAAAAACTTTTGTAGTCCTCTGTCATCTCAGGTTGCCAGGGACTCCCGACAGCAAATGTATATTTCGTATCTCCTGACGTATTCTTCATTTTATGTGGCCATGATCCGTCCATGATGAAAGGTGCATCGATCTCAGCAGGTCTAATCGTGCAGTTTTCTCCTATAAACTCAAGGTCAGATACATTTCCGTGCATGACGTATCGTATTTTATGCTGGAGCAGATCCATAGCATCTTCTGTACAGTCAATATGTATTTTATTCTCTTTATCTTTTTGAGTTTTGATGCTAACCATTCTTGACCTGTGTCCCAAAAACGGGATCAAAACTCTCTCAATCCACTCTTTTAAGTCAGGCATCAGTTCTATATTTGGATGCCACAGATATTTATTGTAGTCGTGATACTCGCCTGTCCTCATCATAAGAGGAATATGGCAACAGTCTCTATAATCATCTTCCAGTAGATCAGTTATCCCATCGAGGATTTTTCTGTCTGGTACAGGTGGATTTTCTAAGTCAATTGGGGTCCACAGGATCCCATAATACATCGTGCTGTATCGGTCTATCATCTCTTTTAAGGAAAAATTTTTTATCAGGTGAGAAGTATATGGGTCGCGACCAAGTATTCATTTCGTAGACCTCGCGATCGTGCAACTGCCAATCTTGATACATAAGCGAGATCGTACTATACCCTTCATTATCATTAAAATATTTAGGCATGAACTTCAAAACTCTCTTGTGATAATCAGTCTCAACATTGAAAAAGCAGGCGATGTAGAAAATTCCCTGCTCATAAATACTCTCATATACTATGTTTTCAGCGAGAGATCTTCTCCTGTATGGGATACCTGGGTAGCAGACTCTCCAAGGATATTTTGCCCAGCGAGTTCCATCTTTCTCCGTGATAAAACGACATGCCTCAAAACCTATTCTGTCTTTGTACAGAGTCATTACGATTACTCCATTCTCCATTAAATCATCGTAATGTATAGATTTTCTATCCTTGTTTCTGTCTGCTACCTTTTGCTTGAAAAATTCATCTAGTAGGTGCTCATGGTACTTTGGATCGTATTTGAAAACCTCAAACATTGTTGAAACCTCTCGGACTCAGGTCTAACTCATAGCAGTAGGGATTGTCAAGGGCATCTAGGACAGCATTGACAACCTGCTTTGTATCCATTTTTGGTATTTTGTATTTTTGAACGAGGGGTGTATCGACTGCTCCGAGTTTTATGTGAATGACCCGAGGTCCATTCTCAATAAACTGGCAACTCCTAGATGCATTTGCCAACGCAGATTTGGCAGAGGCATACATCATCTGAGGGTATGTAGGAGAGGTAACGTAGTCCATAGAGATAGATCCTATATTTACGATGACTCTATCCCGATGTTTTCTCCAGAGTTTCCATGCCTCCCAGAAAACTCTTACCTGACCGAACATTCCCTCATAGGAGTCAAAATTTACTGCGTTGTTAATAAAGACATCTCCGTGCCATTTGAACTCATCTTTGGTTATATCAAATCCTGTAGTCCTGCTGAGTCCGATAACTCCAGGAGTAAAAAAGTCGTAGAGTGCTTTTCCGATCCCTGAAGTATGACCTGTTATAATTACTGGTCCCATTCTAATTTCTCAAAGTCTGCTTCAATCTCATTGTAGTCCCATAAAAAACTCTGACCGATGACATTCAGTCTGACCTGATATCGAGTTTGGTCTCCATCATTTCTAGCATAATGTTCATACCCTGTATTACAAAAGTAAGCATAACCCTCCTCGAATCTGTAGACTTTCCAGGGATGCTTTTTATTGATACGAAACCCCATTTCCATACCATCAGTCGCTACGATAGGAACCTGAATACGAACAGAAAACTCTGGACCCATATCCCAGTGAGGTCGAAGGGTAGCATTTGGGTCCATTTTCGTTATTGAACTACGGCAGATAGGACTCTCGAAGGTTTCAAAGAAGGTTTTGATTTTCGGCGTAGCGAAGGAGGTCCATTTCGTATATGCCCTTTCATCATTTTTCGGATCATACTCTCCGAATCTATGGAGAGTCCGTGATAACCTTTTGCGATCAAAATCACTTATCTCAGGGATGTCGCCCATGGTCTGAAATTGTAGCATGGAATATCTACCTGATCCACTACTGTAGACCAAAACATCATCATCGCGAAAGTGTGAATCATTGTCGTCAACCAAAAACTCAGGGGCAGAAGCGAGTCTGTCCTCCATCTGGTTTACGAGATCTAAGCAGTGCTCCTGTAGATCAGAGTACCCTTCGATCCTTTTTCTCATTACAAATGGAAACCATTTCTTACCAATCATCTTTGTCGTAGTCATGCTCTATACTTTCAAAATCATTTAAAACATTCTGACCGATGACGCAGACTCGGACTTGATACCTTGTCCTGTCATCTTCATTACGTACGTAGTGCTCGAAACCCGTATTGACAAAGTAGGCATATCCCTCTTCGAACTTCCATACCTTCCACTTTTTATTTTTATTCTCACGGAATCCCATTTCCATTCCCTCTGTAGCAACGATTGGAATTTGAAAACGAGAAGCAAACTCTGGACCCATATCAAAATGAGGGGTAAGGTACATTCGAGGGTCAAGTTTTACCAGAGACGAACGCCAGGTCTGCTCATCTCCTCCGAAGTCAGTCAGAAACTCCTGGACCTCTGGAGTCGCAAAAGGTGTAAATTTGGTATAGGATCTCTCGTCATACTTGGGATGGTAGTCAGGTGGCTTAAGAGACTTCATCCCTCTCTGCCTTGCCAATGGACTTGATGACTGCTCAGATGGCCAGTTGTCGGACAAAATACTTAGTCTATCTGACATTTCTTGAAATGCAACTACTGAGTAGTTCCCGTAGATCGCCTGATTGCTTTTTACAAAATTTGATCCATCGCCCTGGTCGAGTTGAAATGGTTTGTCTGAGTCGTATTTCTTAAAGAAATCCTTATCGCTCATTATCTTTTCTGCCTTTGCTGAGACGTTGGTCATAAAATTTTCGTCTACTCGAGATATGATATCTAAGCAGGTTTTCTGTAGTTTATCAAAGTCAGGCAGTTTCTTTCTCATGACAAGGGGGAAATGCCTTTTTGTCTTACCTAGTACGTATTCCATTTTACCTTTATTGCCATGGGGTCAACCTCTTCATAGTCTTTCAATACCTCTGTACCATTACAGCAGACTCTCACATGAAACCTTGTCTCGCTCCCGTAGTTGGTAGCATAGTGTTCATATCCTGTATTGATAAAATAGATATATCCTGGCTCAAACCTGTATACATTCCAGAGATCTCTTTTGTTTTTGCGAAACCCGAGTTTCGCTCCAGGATTTGTGACCAATGGTATTTGAAATCGAGTAACGATATCAGGTCCGCAGTCGAAGTGAGGGCGAAGAAATTTGCCTGGTTGGAGTCTGACTATTGAACTTCTACAGGATTCTTCTCCGTATGGGCTAAACGTGTTAAGAAAATCTTTGATTTGATCATCAGCGAATGGTGTAAATTTGGTGTAGGTTCTCTCATCAAATGACGGATGCCAGTCATCATTTTTCTTTTTTAATGCCCGTTGTCTTTGGAGGGCAGAGAGTTTTTTGTAGGGTTTATCAGTCTGAATAGACTGCTCTTGGAATGCAACCATGCTGTATTCTCCGACCTCTACCTGATCTCCAGACCTGTCTTCATCTGAGGACATATTGAGTTGGAAAAATGAATCGGTATCAAAATCATATTCTCTACCGATCAGATTTATGCATGATTGGAAAAAACCTGAGTGAGCCAAAGGTTTTCTCATTACAAAAGGGTATTCTGTTTTCAAGTCAGATATTTTTCGATTACGGTCGCTCCGAGATCTATATTCCCAAACCTATGACGACCTGGGTTAGCATGGTGATTGGAGTGGTATCCTTCTCCGAATGATAGCCATGATATTATTGAAATATTCTGCAGTGATTTGAAGTGACAAAATAGATTTACTGAGTGAACTGCAATCCATGTCAAACTTACAGGGATCAATCCTACAGCAATAAACATCTCAATAGACAAAAACCAGAAAAGGGCAAGGTAATATCCTGCAAATCCCCACATGTAGTATCGGTGTAGAACCTGCTGGAATTTGTCCCTCGCCAAATCTTTTACAAATTTCAACTCTATTTTATTGACAGGACTCATCAATGCTTTCCACCAATGTTTGGAAGGGGTGTGAGGATCTTTGTCTGTATCCGAGTATGCATGATGAGCACGATGTAGACCTGCCCAGACCAAGGGCGATCCCTGAACTGCCATACATCCGATTACGCTCAGTACGTTTCTCCATTTTGTCTTGTAGGATTTATGAGAGATTAATCTATGATACCCGCAGACGATGCCAAGTCCGTTGATGATACAGTACATGGCGAGAGCAGGGATCCAATACCTAAAAGGCAGGGATACGAATGAAACTAGCAGTACGCCATGACAAAATATTTGGAAAAGTATTATGAAATGGCTATAGAAAACGGGAGGAGTCTTCATTGAGATGTTTGAGTTCTGGGATTTCCCACCAAAATCGGTGGTCAAATGTGACAGAGTAGTATTCTGATATTACCTTGTGATTTGTACAGAAATATTGCTCTGCCTCTGTCAATGCATCCATGTCTACTTTATTGTAGTCCATATCCATAGGACAACAAGAGTCTAATGTATTTAGGGGCAGAAACGTATGAACCTGAGTCCACTCAAAAAGGTCATACATTTTTGGTTTATCAACCTGTCCCAGTAGTCGGAAATACTTTTCGCTGTTAACTGAAAGATAATGTTCGCCCAGTTTCAGTTTCTGGACGTAGAGAGTGGTAGATCGTTTTTCCGTGTTTGGTAAAAGATACTTCATTTCCCTCATAGAATATTTCAAGTTCGCTGTTAGGATCTACATTTTTGTAATAACAGGAGACCCTTCCATTGACGGCAGGTCCGAAAAATTCATTTTCGATCCTGACATAGTTAGCAAAATACATAATACCAACTCCATTGAAATCTCGATAGAGATTGGTGATGTAGTGTGATTGGTAATGTTTGAGACGTTCTCTTTTACTACGACGATATCTCAACTCATCGCAGTCTATTTTACCAGATCGAGCAGATTGTAGTTTGTTGTCTTTTATACGAACTGGGGCAGAGATAAGTTTACAATAGTATCCATCGATGTCAAACTCAGAAGTACAGATACTCCCAAGGTCTTCTACCTCCTGCTGTATTGTCATTTTGCATTTGTCTTTGTATCTCTCGAGGGGCAACCCGAGTTCTACGTAGATGAAAGATTGATAGACGTCGCCGTTCTGGCATTTCTGCCAGTGAAGATCACCGAGGTGTTTTAATAGCCAAACTTCGTCTACATGCCCTTTATGACACAGATGCGGCAACCTTAGGATTATCTCCGTCGCCATCATATCTTTCGAACCATTGTTCGGTGAGTTCAAATATTCCATTATCAAAAGTTTGAAATTCTTTTATTAGATCTTCAGGTCCCTCTACGTTGTAACTACAACCGTACCTATCTTCATTGAGATACTCTGTTATAGTCAAACCCTTTGATTCCCATTCTGCCATCTTCTCGCGAATTTCTATGTAGACAGGGTTGTCTGCGTTGTTCTCGCGAAAAAGACTATACATATCGTCATGGTCTTTGTAGGGTCCAATAGGTTCATCATTGTATCCCATCTCGCCTGTCGCACTCTCAAAATACCATTTCTTATATTCTTCGCCACGACTAACCATGTCAACTGCAAATTTTGTAGGTTTATACCTCAGATCTATGAATGCTCTTGCCATACGTTAAACCCTAAATAGATTGTAAAGATTTACATTATTTAGGGGTTTTTCATATGGCTACACCATTAAACAGAACCGATTTCAAAAACTACTGCCTACGCAAATTAGGTGCTCCTGTTATAGAAATCAATGTTGCTGACGAGCAACTTGAGGACCGTATCGATGAAGGACTACAAAAGTGGTCTGATTATCACTTCGACGGATCCCAGAGATATTACTGGAAGCATCAGGTTACTTCTGTTGACGTAGAGAGACAATGGATAGAGGTCACAGATGAATACATCGGCATCGAACGTATACTCCCACCTATTAGTATGCGAGGGACTGCTGGCATGTTCTCATTCAAGTACCAATATATGATGAATGACATGCCCTATCTGGTTCAGGGCAATATGAATAACTTTGCTATCACAATGCAAAACCTCGATATGATTGATGAACTTTTCAACAGTCGTGGTAATAATATAAGATTTAACAGACATACTGACCGACTTTATCTGGACCTGGTCTGGCCAGGAAATCCAAGTTACTCTCCTGACATTTATGAGGGAGATCACCTTGTCATCGTTGGTCATAAAAGAACAGACCCCGATACATACCCAGATGTCTGGAATGACATGTGGCTAAAGAAATATTGTACTGAACTTTTTAGATACCAATGGGGTTCAAATCTAATCAAGTTACAGGGTGTTGCGTTACCAGGAGGTGTGACGTTAAATGGCGAGGTTATACTTTCGGAGGCAAAGGAAAATCTCGATAAGTTGGAAGAGGAGTTCCAGTTGAACTATCAACTTCCCGATGACTTTTTTGTAGCATAAGGTTTAGCATATGGCAGCAAGATTGAATGAAAATATGGAACTTGCAATGCCTTTGAGGAACATTGTCACACTCATTGTAGTGTCGGCATTGGCAGTTTGGGGTTACTTTGAAATGGTTAACAGGATATCCGACATTGAGACCAAATATGTCTTAATGCAAACTGACTTAGAGAAAAATACCGAGTTCCGAATCAAGTGGCCGAGAGGCGAAATGGGAAGTCTACCTGCTGACAGTGAGCAGTTTATGCTCATTGAACACTTATCAAAAGAACATGAGAAATTGGTAAATAAAATAGAAAACGGCAAAGCACCATTCGACCAGCAACAGCAACTTACATTAGAATTTTATGAAAGACGTATAACAGAAGTCGAGTCTAAGATATCTGAGATGTATGAATTATCTGGTGGTAGTCATGGTGGCATGGATCATTAGGAGGTAACGTGATTTGGACGGGATTTGCTTTAGTATTATTTGTGTCAGGGGCAGTGAGTGAGTATTTGCCTATGGATTCACCATCCAAGTGTTTAATGGAGAAAAGGAAGATAACAAGATTACACAAGGGGAATCCACCATCATATCGATGTCTTCCTTCTAAATTAAAAATGAGCGATTTCAATGGCAAACTTAAACCTACTGATTGGATTGAAATCGGAGACTTAAAAAAAGGAGCATAAATGTTACCAATGTTAGTACCAATGCTGACCAACGTCATTGGTGGACTGGTCGCAGATACTGCCACGAACATGGCAAAAGAACACGTCATGGACATGGTACAAAAAGTAGTTCCACCCGAAGCGATGGCTGTCGTGGACAAAATGGTAAGCGATGATCCAAACAACCCTTGTGGTTCTATGAGCGAGTTGATTGATCGTATGGCAGATCCAGAAGAT
>Ga0213864_10000104_pt1 | contig 34563 bp, 28 predicted proteins | sample PICome_5_FD_160078 | JGI IMG/M metagenome (GOLD analysis project Ga0213864, IMG submission 160078) | Coastal seawater microbial communities near Pivers Island, North Carolina, United States - PICO247 | ecosystem: Environmental > Aquatic > Marine > Coastal | place: USA: North Carolina... | reverse complement strand
CCTACTTGGCCGAGCATTCCCGAGTAATAAAATAACCTCAACACATAGTAGACGAAATGCCGATTTACTCACCAACTGGGTTTCTCGACATCACGAACGCGACGCTCAGAACGTCGAATGTGGAGGCGGAAAATTTGCTCATGACCGGTGGTAACATTTACGTCACGAGCGAACTTGAGACGGATGCCACGGTTCTTAACCTTGAAAACGTCACTCGAAAAGGGAACGTCTCGTCGAATACCATCGAAATTACGAATGCGACGACGGGTATCGTCGCGACGGGAAACGTGCAAGCGTCTAAATTTATAGGAAGTGGTGAATACCTGACTGGTATTCCTCCGAGTGCCATCACGGGTACTCTCAGTCAGTGGTCGGATGGAACGAATGGAGACGTATACATAGCGGGAAATGTTGGTATAGCAAATGCCCATACACTCACGAGTAATACGTTACAGGTTGGCGGAAACTTATACGTCAGGGATACGGGGTCGAACGTTTTAACAGTCAACGGCAATGTCGTCGCAAACTATTTCGAAGGTGACGGAAGTAAACTTTCGGGTATCGTGACTGATCTCCAGGGTGTTACGGATAACGGAAACGTCACCACAAACGTCGTTCAGTTTTCGAATGTGACGACGGGTCTCGTGACGACGGCGAATATAGAGGTTGGTGGGGACCTTAAAATAGACGGTTTATCCGCGGGTACAGTTCCGTACGTGGGTGCGGATAAGTTCTTAAAAGATTCATTCATCACGACGACCGGGGATACTACCGTGATAACGTCTAACCTCGATGTGACTGGAAATATTTTTATGCGCGGTGAAAAGTTTATCGTACACTCAGAATCGAAACTCATAAACGATGCAATTGTCGGAATCGCCAATAACAATACCGTCTCGACGACGGATAAGGGTATCATCATGCAGAATACCACGGGAAACGTCGCGATTATTCACCATGGAACGGGGGATGGGTTCGCGGATCAACTCACGTTCGGGTACACGGATGATCCTCTCGATACTGTCACAGTCACGAATGATTTGACAAAAGAACTTACAGTGAATATTCTCGGTAACGTGATTACTCAAAATAACCTCTCCATAGGTGGTTTGTTAAAGATTAACACTATCACTGCAGCGGCGCAGCATTCACTTCAAGCGGTGACGAACGTAGGAAACGTCACTTCAAATACGGTACAATTTTCGAACGCGATTACTTCTCTCACAGCCTCGAGTAATATCGTGGCTTCGGGGAATGTGAGTGCCGGTCACGATACGAATACGACGTCGTATTTCGGACGAGCGGCTGTTGGCTACATGGGTCAGGATGACCAGGCATCTTTTGCCCACGTCGATCATAACGATCCCACGCGATACGCGATTAAACAGACGGCGCTTGGACCGACGTATATCAACACACCGGCGGCGGGGCATATTGGGTTTACGGTGAATGATGGGAGCGTGGGTGCCGAGAAGATGCGTATCACGAGTGCAGGGAAAGTGGGTCTCGGGGTTACTTCACCCGATGCGACATTACACGTGGTGGGGAACGCTTATGTCTCTTCTAATTTGACTGTGAGTGGAAATACGACGGTTTCTTCTAATTTGACCGTAAGTGGAAACGTGACCGTGTCAAAAAATTTAGAATATGGCGTTTCTCCGGATCGTATTCAACAACATATAACGGGCGGTGGAAGAGTATTCTTTGGTAATCCAAAACAGGGTAGTGTACCAGATTATTACTTTGGTAATACCATAACACTTGATGGAACAGAAACTACCCCCGCTAATGGTGTATCCTATTTAAAATGGCACCAGAGAGTTATTCCTATTAATTTCGATTTGGATAACATATACACTTCGGGTGGTTATGTTAACATCACCTGTCCCACGAGTGGAACTATAGATTTTATTAACAGCTCGGGAACCATACAGGCGTTAACGTGTACCGAAAACGGAATACCGTTTGATCGGGGAACGTGGTTGGCCTTATATTATAGATGGAATCCTAACGGCGTCGAAGGTACCACCATGGCAGCCTCTGGAAATGATAGAGGTCTAGTCTTAGTTGATTTTCAGCACCAGCCCGTGAATAGAAGTTCGAGGTGGATTCTTCTCGCAACCGTTAATGCCGACGTTGGTTCGTGTAAATGGCTTCCAGGATGTACACATATACCACGGAATATGACCTATTCCACATCACACCCTTTATTAACGTATCCATACGTTTTTAGAGACTGTCAGGAAATTGGGGACTTGGCACTTGGAGCTGGTTGGTACTGGTTCAGAGATCATAACATGACAAAACCCGAGTATACGTATTTTGGTACGGATTACTGGGCACTTGCATTTTCTTCTAAGACATACGGTAATGCTTCATTTGACTTGATCAATAAAGGTGTTGGGTGGAACTATCTTAGGGTTCAGAGCAAAGATGGGGCGCATATGAATAGAGTTTGGTGGGGTGGTTCTAAACAGGATTACGCGACACGTAGTTCTACTTCTACTTCATCAAGTAAAAGTGGATACATATCGGGTATGCGTGTCTATCTTGGTGCACCAGGTGGGCATGGAATTTACTCTACATCTCAAAATGTGTGTAACTGGAGTACCGCGGCGAATGCGATTGGTGCTGGCTGGGATGGTGTTAATTGTGGTACTTATCCAAATAATCTTGTGTGGGGTACGGGTCAATCCAATTCCCCTGTTTACGTAAATATAACATCGGGTGAAGTGTGGGAAATATGGATTTATTTTCATTCTTAAATATTACTATATGATATTCCAACGGTGGTCGAAATATTTATGGGACGTTATTCATTGTATATGTTTACAGAGTGATATGTACGGTTTATCTCCCAAGGTTGAGTTTTTAGAAACTTTAGACGAACTCATGGATTGTGAGTCGTGCAAACTCCATTTTAGAAATTTTATAAAAGATGATCCCCCACGATACCCTTATTTTGAATGGAGTGTTCGACTTCATAATGACGTAGATAAGGGTAGAGTAGACGAAGATAAGTATCGCAAACTTTTGACCATACAATGAGTTCCAATTGCGAAGCACTTGTCCCGTATCAAACAACTAAAAGCCGGTGACTTTTCCCAGTTTAAAAAAACCTCCTCCAATAGTAGATATGTCCACGGACGGTATACTCGAGTATCAGGGCACGAAACGGGTCCTTTTCCGTGGCGACACGTCGAACATCGTATTCGATACGCGAACGACCAGTCTAGGAATCGGGGTTACAGGTTCGAATAACCCCAGCTCAAACTTATATATCACCGGAAACGCCTATGTTTCATCGAATCTCGCGATCGGGGGTGTGATGACCATGGGTGTCGTCAACGTGGCGGCCCGTCATAACTTACAAGCCGTGACCGATATGGGGAACGTGACTACACACACAGTGGAGTTTACGAACCCTACGACGAGTCTTGTGGCGTCGGGGAATGTGGAGGTGGGTGGTGTGGTTCACGGGTACACTAAAATATCCGCATCTGGAGGAACTGAATCAACTACTAGTGCTCCGGGGTACAAAATACATACGTTTACGAGTGATGGAACATTTACTGTAACAACCCCTGGACTTGTAGAATATCTTATAGTAGGTGGTGGAGGTGGAGGTGGTTATGGTGAAAGTACTGGTGGGGGGCATGCTGGAGGTGGTGGAGGTGGTGTTTTGACTGGAACCATGTGGATTCCAAACGGTGCTCATAATGTAATTGTGGGAGATGGGGGTGATGGGGGTTCAACTAATGGAGATCCAGGTTCCAATGGTAATAATTCATCTTTTATGGGTCAAGTGGCTTTCGGTGGTGGGGGTGGTGAAGGCACGGGTGCAGCTACACGAGGAAGAAACGGGGCGTCAGGAGGTGGTGGGGGTGGAGACGAGTTGAATCTGGGAAAAGGGTTTGGATTGCTTCCACAAGGAACCGATGGAGCTGATGGAGATTATATACCTAATTACACCAGTGGTAGTAATTTACATAGAGGGGGTGGTGGTGGGGGAGCGGGTCGCTCACCTTTAATGCCCGCCGCTCCAGCTCCTTGTCCGGGTGGTGATGGTCGAGCGTGTTCTATCACGGGGTCACAAGTATACTACGGAGGTGGTGGTGGTGGAAGTGGAATATCCGGTGGTTACACCACAGTTATAAACCCGGGTGGAGTTGGTGGATTGGGTGGTGGAGGAAATGCTGGTATCAGTGTATCAGGTAATGTAACTGCTGGAACAGCGGGCACTCCGAATACAGGTGGTGGCGGTGGCGGTGGTGGTTATACAAGAGTCGGGGGTGCTGGTGGCTCGGGAATCGTCATAATAAGATATCTTTCATAAGCGATAGTATCGTTTTAAAAAAACCTCCCTTCATAATAGAAATGGCCGAGAACGGTATACTCGATTATCAGGGGATGAACCAAGCCATCTACCGCGGGGCGACCTCGAATATCGTCGTCGACACGCAGAGTATGAGCATAGAAATCGGGGCTGGAAACACGAGCCATACGTCTAATTTACATTTTGAGTGCAACCACGACGCGAATGTCGCTTCGATTAAGCTCAACTCCAACGTGGTCACGGAGTTTCCACGCTCTAAAAAGCTCATCAAGTATCCGAGGGTGGCTTTGACGAGTGCTTCGGATAACGCATATGAAAATGAATACAAAGTTACATATTCAAATCAAGATTCTACACATAAGGGATTTAAGGCTTTTGATGGTGGTAAGGGAGAAAGTAGTGCACAATTATGGTATTCTCAAAGTTTGTCACATTATAGCACAAGTGACGGATCGGCGGTAACCTCCGGTACAAATATTGCACCTCGTTTGGACACTAACACAGATTATGGTGAATGGATAGGTATTGAATTACCAGTCGCTGTTAAACTTACATCTTTCTATTTATGGCAACAATATAACGATTCTCAACATTTTCCCCAAAGTGGAACTATATACGCGAAGAAGGAAGTTAATGATTTGTGGACCGAAGTTTATAGATATGATGGTAGATCAAGAACGGATACACCCGATATTCCAGAAATTTTTAACGATGTAAATTCAAATATTGCATATAAATATTTTGTTTTGGTTTGTAGACAACGAAACCAAGGAGCAAACAGTACACATGGTGTGGCACTTGGTGAATGGGAACTCTTCGGCACCCCCGAATACGACCCTGAAGCTGACGGTGTGGACGCGAGGATCACCTCCTACCCCAATGTGCCCAACACGGATTGGTTGGAGGTCTACTACGATGCGAAGGGGTTGTCGACGATGCCGAGTATAGTGACGGACCTTTCTCCTAATTCGAATGATGGTTTACTATCCGATAGCCCACAGGTTTCAAACGAAGCTTTCGTTTTTGATGGTGTGAACGATTACATATACAACTCACAAACTGGGTATACGGGCGGAAACGTATACACAGCCAGTGCGTGGATCAAGAAAACGGCTAATATAAACGGGTGTGTATTTCAGTTTGGTAATGGAAGCAATGGAAATTCAATTGGTATTTTTTACTACGGTGGTACACTCGACTATATAAGAGCTTATGTATTTGGTTATGCTGTAGCCAATTCTAAATCTAGTAGTATACCGTTGAATGAATGGATTCACGTAACGGGTGTTTATTCTGACAAAACTGCAACTTTATATATAAACGGAATAGAGGTGGCTACTGGTACCGGAAGTACTGGTATAACAATTCCATCCACACCCTACTTAACTATAGGTGCTCAGACGAATAACATTAACAATCCCTATGCAGCAACATATTTCACAGGTTCCATCGCCAATTTCCGCCTCTTTAACCGAGCTTTGACTACCGATGAGATTTATCAACTCTACGCATACCAGAAGGAGCATTTTGGTCACGGGGACTTGAGCATGACTCTCAAGGCGGGTCGTCTCGGGATTGGGACATCGGAACCTCGGGCGGCTTTGGATGTGCGTGGAGTCATTCGTGGAACTAGTCCAGCGACTTTTATCGGAAAAGGTAACACAAACACGAATGTCGTCCCATCTGCAACCGTGTTACCCGTAGGTAATGTCATAATGGATACAGCAGGTAGTTGGGATGCCACAACTAGTCGATATTATGTGAAAGTTCCCGGTATTTATTTCATATCTGTATCACGGGTGACTATTGAAACAACGGGTGTGTATGTTGTGATTTATGTATACGTGAATGGGTCTACTAGCACACAAGCCACGATACAAGGTGGATCTGGTAGTTATCCATCTGGAAGTCTATCCACAATAGTATCTGTCAAAGAAGGAGATTATATTGAAATAAGAGCTTCGACTGATATAAATTATAGAGTTGTTGGTGGTTACTATGATGTACGCATGATACACATGAGCATGTAATTTCCTCCAAAGTGAATTGAGTCCCACTTTGCAAGAAAAAGAGTTCCAAGTGCGAAGCACTTGTCCCGTATCAAACAGCTAAAAGCCGGTGGCTTTTCCCAGTTTAAAAAAACCTCACCAAATAATAGATATGTCTACCAACGGACAACTCGTCTTCACGGACGTAGACAAAATTACGTTTAAGGGGGTCGGCAATACCTCGAACGCCGTGGTCGATACGGTCACAGGAAAGATCGGTGTGGGTATCGATTCCCCAGACGCGAATCTCCACGTTTTAGGTAACTCGTACGTCAGCACGAACCTCGAACTCGGTGGAACACTCATCATGGGAACGGTGAACGTATCGGCGCACCATTCCCTCGAAGCCGTGACCGCGGAAGGTAATACGACACCTTTAACTGTTGAGTTTTCTAACGCGACAACGGGAATCGTGACTACGGGGAATGTGGAGGTGGGTGGTGAGTTAACCGTCACTGGAAATACGAACGTTTCTTCCAACCTGACAGTGAGTGGGAATGTAGAAGTGGGCATGGCGAACCTCTTCGTGGATACGGTGACCGGGAGAGTGGGGATAGGGACGATAGACCCCGCTTATAGCTTTGACGTTCAAACCAGCTCAGATGCTTCGGATAATACTATGGTAAGACTTTATAGCACTGCGAATGCAACAGGAGTCAGTAGCACCGGTTTAATACTTGAGAAGGGTACAGGGTATGGTGGTGTGATAAAGGGATTTATTTCACAAGGTATCGGTTCCGGATTATCCCTCCATACTCTAAATGGAGGCATAGAAGCACAATCTATGACTATTATGAACTCTGGCAACGTCGGCATAGCCACGACCGCCCCTCGAACAACCCTCCACGTTACAGATGATACCGATACCACTGGTACGGGTGACGCCTTTATTTCAGGTTTGACCGGGAACACGAGTAACCGAAAACCGACCGAATGTTTGCGATTACAAGGTAAATGGCATAGTCCCGGTAGTGGGGCATTGCTGCGTTTTACCAATCAGCACCCACAGGGAACCTTTCCGAACGCTGGTGAGTATAATTTAGCGGGTATAGCTGGTTATGATCATGATAATAGCTGGGGTGGTGGATTAGCCTTTTACACGTCACCCGGTACGGGGACTGGTGGCGATGACTTAACACTCAGAATGTCTATTGATTCTACGGGGCATGTGAATATACCCGGACCGACAACTGGTGCGAATCATGGACCGGCGTCTATGCTTTATTTACTCGATACAGGTTTTTTTAAAGAGTTTTCCTATACTAATACCGAAACACCTAACGTAAAGATTACGTTTAATTCGACTAGTGAAATTCCCACTGGCGCAAAAGCTGTATTAGCTGAAGTGTTTTTAAGTAGAGATAGTCTATCGGGGAATGGTGACCATCAAATTCACGTTATGGGTAAGAATCATACAGCCAATCAGCAGAATTGGTTGGGTGGAGCAGGGCAACCATCTCCAACTTTTGGTAATGGTGTAGACACTCGACAGACCGTTGAAATTCTTATGCCAGGTGAAAGTGACGGATTTACACACTATTTCGGTAATTGGCATTCGTCAGTGATTATACCACTGGAAAATAACCAAATATATTATTCTAATTACGGTAATTCTAGTAGTACTGGCTGGGTTTATGTAAAAATTCGTGGTTATTACATTTAAAAATACTCTCGACACATAATAGATATGTCCACGAACGGTCATCTTAAGTTTCAGGGGACGAATAGGGCAACGTTCGTCGGTGAAACCTCGAATATCATGTTCGACACGACAACGACGAGTCTAGGAATCGGGGTCACAGGAACGGACCATCCCAGTTCCAATTTATACATCACCGGGAACGCCTACATCTCTAACAGCATCTCCGTTGGTGGTGTATTAACCATGGGTACCGTAAACGTGGTCGCGCGTCATGATCTCGAGGCTGTAACGGCTACGGGAAATACGACGCCTTTAACTGTTGAGTTTTCGAACGCGACGACGGGAATCGTGACTACGGGGAATGTGGAAGTAGGGAATGACCTAACTGTGAGTGGGAACCTTTCAGACCTGAACGTGGTCTCAAACGTAAACATGCTCCACACAGCTAATACGGCTTCCATCAAACTCAACTCCAATGTGGTCACAGAGTTTCCCAGATCCAAGAAACTCATCAAGTATCCAAGGGTGGCGTTGACAAGTGATAATAGTCAGGGTTATACCGTAACATCTAGTGATGAGAATTCGGTGAATAATAATTTTGATTGGGAAGTGTTTGATAATATTAGCACTACTGCGAACGATACTTATACCAATCGTTGGAGAACGAATGATAGTAGGTACAATAATAATACTAGTACTGGCAATCCTTCGAGTCCGACGGGCTCTGCGTCTGAATATTTATTCCAAGGCTCCGAACCGGGTGATTGGATAGCCTTAGAATTGCCCGAAAAGATGTCACTGAAAACATTTAGATTCTCGGGTCCAAATTTGCATACACCGTACGAAGGTATAATTTATGGATATGATACGACCACTTCTAGTTGGAAATATGTGAGTAGGTTTATTTACAAAACACCTAGAAATATCGCCTGGCAAAATTCTGATGTAACAATCGTACAGGCTACAGCAGCTGGTTACAATTCTACTGTAACATATACAAGTTCGGGTAAAGATGAAGCTACATATTCTCCTATGTATTACACGGACAATAACCTATTCTTTTCTAAGTACGCGATGATCATAAACAAGACAAACGGACACCACGCAGCATCTCTCTATTCATGGGAATTATACGGTGTACCGGAATATGATCCTGAAGTTCACGGAACTGATATAATCATGAGATCTGTGAATAATATTCCTAATACTGATTGGTTAGTTGTATACTATGATGGACAGGATTATACTTCAGTCGAGAATACTGTAACTAATAAGACTGGTGTGACCGCACAAAATGCCACAATCTCAAACAGCGGGAGTACCATAACTTTTGATAGTGATTATAAAGCATGGAAATTCGGTGGTGACGATACGAGAACAGATACGTTTATAGCCACTTTACCTTCTACTTTCGTGGGTAATCAAGCGCATTCAGCTAGTATATGGTTCAGAATGGATAAATTTATAAATACTGGTAACGTTGGAGACGATGCACTATTCAGTATATCCGCATCCGGTGGTGAAGGAACAGATCACCAAGCACTAGGTGTAAGATTGAACACGACGTTTGAAGGAGGGTATCAATTACTTTATTATTTTTGGGGTAACGATGTACATATTTCGTTTCCCAATAACGAAACTCCGAGCGTAAATAAATGGTATCATCTCGTAGTAACGTATGACGGTGAACAGAGACTTGCTTTCATAGATGGTCAATATGCACCCATATTCACTACATCCGGTGGTGGAACGTATGGAAAACTTCTAGACTTACCTGCGAGTGCACAATTACAATTGGGACGCAGAAATAACAATGGGAATGAATTTCATGGTTCGATCGCGAATTTCCGATTATATAATAGACCCATTTCGGAAGATGAAATATGGCAATTATACGCGTATCAAAAAGAGTTTTTCAATAAACAACCGGATGTTGTCACGTTTAAAAATGGGAGATTAGGTGTGGGAACAACAGAACCGAGGGCTGTATTGGATATTCGAGGAGATATTCTCGTTAACGGTATGCGTTTACAATTCTTGTTAGACGGGTCATCCCCAGAAAAGGCAGCGCCTAGCGCGGTGTATTTACTCAATAATAACATGCGTCACAGTGGATTTTATTGGATACGTCCAGAGGGTTACGGTACCCCGACTCAAATTTATTGTGATTTAGATGGAACCGTGAGTGGTATAGGAACTGGTGGTTGGATGCGCGTAGAATACGCCGCGGATTACGCCACCCAGTCTAGTCCGTGGGGTGGTACGGGAAATGGGGCAAATTTATCAGCATCTGTAAATAGTACATCAACTTTTACATTTGTACAGAGTGACGAACTTATAAATCGCATGAAGAACACTGCGACACAGATACGCCAGACGTTTGAAAGGTGGGGTCAGGGTTCCGTTGGTTGGACTTATTCTAACACAACTAAATCATATGTTGGTATACAGACGCATAACGGTTCCAATTTTTGGGCCGATTCACCCGGTCCGGCTTCTACATATAATCTCCCACCGAATACAAGTTTAAGTTTTAATGGTTGGAACGCACAGGGTGCCTTAGCACTCGGTAAGGATCCAACCGATAATAATATAGGAGGTGTATGGGATCAATCAATAGCGTATTTTGTAGAAGACGGTAATACATATTTACCCATAAAGAAATTTTACGCGACCGATGTTGACGCCGCGAGTGAACTTAGCTATTTTCCGTTAAAAACTGGATACAACTCGTATATTTGGATAAAATAAAATGCTAAAATAAAGTATGCAACTGTCTAATTTTGAACTGTATGATATTTTACACGAAACAATAAACTTATTAATACCGTTACCGAATGGCGGTGAAAATGATAAAATTAAAAGAAAATTAATATTTACAGGGTTCTCATATGACGATTTTGAAATTGAGAATGAAGAAAAACCGAGTAGAGAAAATTTCGAAGTGGTTTTTGCCAGTAAACGAGCATTATTAATACTTCGTAAGCGACGTGATGAAAAATTAAAAGAAAGTGATTCTTACGTGGCACCAGATTATCCACATGCGAGCGATGAAATAAGACAGGCATGGCTCGATTACCGTCAAGCCCTCCGCGACCTTCCCGCGAATACTGAGGATCCAGAGAACCCCATTTGGCCAACTCCTCCCGAGTAACATAGTCACTCGTTCTTTTCCTCCAAAGTGCAACCCACTTTGCAAGAACTTGAGTTCCAAGCGCGAAGCACTTGTCCCGTATCAAACAGACGAAACCCTTCGGGTTTCCACCAGTTTAAAAAAACCTCCCTTCATAGTAGATATGTCGTATTACGTGACGCACGAGAACTCGGTTCTCAACATCAATAATGCGCATCTAAAAGTTTCAGGGAACGTCATGACTGACGTGTTGAAACTCGGGGCTATGGAGTTTGCGCCCCCAGCGTCCGATGTTCCCGGAACGGTAAATTTTACGAATGTCACGACGGGTGTGACTACCACGTCTAACCTTAACGTAGGTGGGACTTTATTGCTTGGATCCGTTGAAGTTGTGGGTACTCCCGCGAATACATCGAATCTTCACGATGTCGTAGAATTAGGAAACGTCACTTCGAATACCGTCCAGTTCACGAATTCAACCACTGGGTTTGTGACGACCGCGAATGCGGAAATTGGTGGAACGGGCTATTTATCCCTTCCCGTTGGTACGACCGCGCAGAGACCCGCGACGATTACCCAAACGACGAGACCCGGTATGATACGGTTCAATAACACAACGTATAAATATGAAGGATGGGGAACGAGTAATTGGGTGGATCTCAGTGTAGCCGATCCTCCCGTACTCTATTCATTCACTACACATACGTTTACACACTGTAACGGGGATTCGAGGTACGGTCCTCAGCTCAGTGACGCGATAGCTACGTATGGTAACATAAGTCCGTGGAATGATACAACCCTCTTTAATATCACGACACGCGGTTTCCAATTATGGACGGTACCCAAAACCGGGACGTATCGCATAACCGCGTACGGTGCACAAGGTGGTCAAGAATCGTCAGCCATCGGTTCGTATAATAATTCACCTGGCAATGGGGCAGCTGTTCGAGCCGATTTTGCTTTGGATGCGAATACGAAAATCGTATTTATCGTAGGACAAAATCCTCCCCAGTCGACAGGTAATTATAGGTCTGGTAGCGGCGGCGGTGCGACATGGGTCCTTAAACCCGGAACCTATACGAATAATGATGATGTGTATATGGTTGCAGGTGGAGGTGGAGGTGCCGGACCCCGACACTATAATTCGGGAACAGCGGGTGCCGCGAATGGATCATCACAAGGTACCTTAGGTATTGGTGGTACGTCCCACTGGAACAATAACGGTGGTGGAGCTGGCTGGACCGCAGACGGCGATCCTTCGGGTGCACGGGGTGGTGTGCGACCAGCGGGTGGTGCTATGGGTGGTACCGGAACAACACACGGAGGCTTCGGTGGAGGTGGTTCCGAATCCGGAGACTCGGCTGGTGGAGGTGCGGGTGCGACGGGTGGACGCGCCGCTCTTCGATACGATTCTACTGGTACTAACACCGCGAGAGGTGGTACGTCGTATATCACGACGAATGCGACGAACCGTACTTTCTTGGGTAATCACTCATCGTTAAACGGTTCGGTTGTTGTTGAATTTCTTTCATAAAATCTTACTATATACTAAATGCTTGCCCAGGTATTGGAAGCCATGTGTCCGGGTGTACCGTATACGTCTAACGGTACATGGGAAAGTGTCGTATTTAACGATGGAAATTTTTACAAACCGACCGACGAGATGTACGAATTGACACTTTATCAATTAACACACGCTGAAGCTATTACAAAAATGCGAGAACAACGAGATGCTTTACTCGATAAGAGTGATAAATACATGACTCGTGATTACCCTCACAGACTCGAGTCGGATATTCAAAATTGGATGACGTATCGCCAGGCTCTTCGGGATCTTCCGAGTACAGCCCGGCCTACGTTAGATGAACACGGTAATCTCGTGAACATAGAGTGGCCCATACCTCCTACTCCTAGCGCATAAACACATTTCCTCCAAAGTGGATCGAGTCCCACTTTGTAAGAAAATACTCTCGACACATAATAGATATGCCTATCGCAACACCCCAAGGCACGCTCGATTTCAAGAGCGTCGATAAGGTGACTTTCGTCGGGGCTTCATCGAATACGGTGATCGATACGACCACAGGAAGCCTCGGTGTTGGTGTGGGTGTTGGTGGGCCTACATCTAACCTCCACGTGGTGGGTCATACCCGCCTTGAAGGGGACATCGACATGCTCCACACAGCAAATACAGCTTCCATTAAACTTAACTCCAACGTCGTCACGGAGTTTCCGCGATCTAAAAAGCTTATTAAGTATCCTAGAGTTGTGTTAACTGCAAACGGCCTAAACCAAGGATATACCGTTTCTGGTAGCGATGATTACAGTAGCGGTCTAACATTTTATGGTGCATTTACGCCACCTACTACTCTTAGTACTCCATCTGGAGCATGGCTCGCACCAACATCTGGGACGACTGGATATAGCACGAGCACGGGTGAATATCTTTTATCGGCACAACTTCATAGTGGTTCACTCACGGGTGAATATGTGCAGATTGTTTTACCTGAAAGAATAAATCCTGTATATTTTACAGTTCAGCCACGCCCAGAGTCAGCTAACAATAACCAGGGACTCTTATCGTGTATAAAAGAAGGAGAAATATGGGCGTCTAACGATAGCGGTACTACATGGACGGCGATGGGGACAATACAAAATTTCACACCGACTGGATTATATCAAGAATACGTGGTTGATAATTTTAACGTGTCGGGATATTACGACACATTTGCTCTCATCATACATAAGAATAACGGTCAGGTCTTCGCTGGTGTTGGTGAATGGAAGATATTCGGCGTCCCCGAATACGACCCCGACGCTGCGGGGGTAGATATGAAGGTCACCTCCTACCCCAACGTACCGAATACGGATTGGTTAGATATCTACTATGACGGACAAGACTATACATCAATGCCGACAACTGTCGATAATAAAACGGGTGTGAGTACATACGATGCCACGCCCATTAATGGTGTTGGTTTTGATGCGACACAAAAAGCGTTTACTTTTGACGCAAATTCTAGTCAATATCTATCTTCGAGTACACCCGTGAGCGGAAATTACATTCACACTATATCGATGTGGTTTAAGGGAACTAACTTAACATCGACGGGTGGTGATACTTTAATGTGGATTGGTGATAATACCGATAATAAAAGAATTGAAATATATATCGAAAATGACTTAATTAACTATAATTTCAGAACCAATAATGTCGAGGCAAATACCAAACTTGAAAATAATCGATGGTATCACTTAACGTGTACATATAATGGTACACAGGGATTGGCTGGGCGAGAAATATATGTAGATGGTCAACGATTATTCACAACTCATTCTGGAAATTTGGCTGATTTGAATATAACTAATAGCACTTTAAATGTAGGTGGATATAGTGGAACAACTACCACGTATATGTTCAGTGGTTCCATCGCCAATTTCCGCTTTTCTAACCGAGTCTTGACACCTGATGAAGTGTGGCAACTTTACTCCTACCAGAAGGAATATTTCGGGCACGGGGACATGGGTATGACCCTCAAGGCTGGGCGGCTCGGGATTGGGACGTCGGAGCCTCGCGCGGCTTTGGACGTGATGGGTAGATTATACGGTCCGGGTACGATACCATGTTTCACTATACATACGGGTGATTATTGGGGTGTTGATTATAGTTCATGGGGTACTACCACCGGTACAAATTGGAATGTTGTATATAGAACTCCATTACCGTTTATACAAAGAACGTGGCTGGAGTATGATACACATAACGTGATTTCATTCGTGGATTATCCGACGACAACTAACACAGGTACAAAAACTATTTTTACAGCGCCCATGTCGGGGTTTTATCATTTTTCTTTTAACATCGGTTTTAAAACTAACTCAGGTAATGATTATGTGGCATTTATGTTAACTAAAAATGACACGGAACCATACAATGGTCCGAACTCAGGTGTTAATGATTATCTTCTCGGTGTCGCACAACAGATAGACCTTGGTATGAGTTATCATATAGGTTCATCGGTAAATATATTCTTAAAAAAGGGCGAAACCGTCGTACCATATTCAAGATCCGTAAACTCACTTTATGTATCAAACGGTGGTGGTTTCAACTTTTCTGGATATTTTATTGGTTAAATATATGAAGCTTGAAGATATTTATAATGATGAACCCGTACACTCTAAAGTATTATCGAAAATGACGACAGATGATGAACGTCGGGGTTTATTCTTTAGTTTTATTCGTCAAGAGCGTAACACGCTTCTCGACCAAACTGACAAATACACGACGATTGACTATCCACACGCGAGCGATGAAGCGAAACAAAGATGGCTCGATTACCGCCAAGCCCTCCGTGACCTTCCCGCGAATACTGAAGATCCGGAGAACCCGGTTTGGCCCGTCCCTCCCGAGTGATACGTCACTCATTCTTTTCCTCCAAAGTGGATCGAGTCCACTTTGCAAGAAAAAGAGTTCCAAGTGACTCCGTCACTTAAAAAAACCTCCCTTCATAGTAGATATGTCGCTGGAACAGACGATCGATAATCTACAGATCCGGAACGCGAACATGGTCACGTTCGTCGGCACGTCGAATACCATGGTCGATACGACGACGGGTCGCATCCAGACGAAAGGCATCCAGCACAATTCCAACGTGATCACGGACGTTTCGGGTCCGCACGGACGCGGGGTCGCGACGCTTAAGAAGTATCCGGAGATTGCTTTTGGAGAGGGGAAGTTTGATATAACGGAGATTGTAGCCGGGTCCGACCAGTATTGGGACGGCCCTTCCACCGTGTTTCAGGGTGGCTACAGTTTGAAAACATCTCAACACTCGACCGATAGTGGTGGACGATATGGATGGAAGGCTTTCGATGGAATCTCGGAGACGTTTTGGAAAAATGCTGAAGATTACGATACATCGGGAAATTATGACTATGGTTACACAGGTATTCAACAGCGATTGACCGATACAAACTCCACGAATCATGATGGAGATCATGTCATTATGGGGAGTCCGAGTGCCTTGAAATGGCGAAGGTTACCGTGACGTGTAAAAACTCGAGCAGACGTGTCGTCAATTACTCTGTATTGGGAAGTAATTCGAGTGGTTCTACCGGGTGGACACTACTCGATTCCGGAACATTTACTGCACAAGATGTTAATACAGCGACGATATCTTCACCCACGAGTTATTTCAAGTACCATGCCTTCGTTGTGAGAAGTGTCACGGCACATGTTGACGGTACGCGTTTTCAAATTAATTCTATAGATTTCTACGGCTACGAAGAGGACCCACCCGCGGGTGACCATTCGGTCGATACGACCTTTAAGTCTCGCTTCAATAACCCCCAAACGACGAGTGTCCAGGTCCTCGTCGATGGTGCGACGGGGGTAGGGACGAACCAGATTTCGGGTGGTCCCGATCCTTCGGGGAATCAATCGACGTACGTCGCGGACGGTAAATACTGGACCCTTAACGGAACGCTCACGTCTAACCTTGCCGTAGAGGCGAATACATTCCTCGAAGGTGACCAACCCCACGCAGTTTCCGTGTGGTTCAATTCTTCCAACTTAGAAGCGAACGTCTCCAACACATGCGTTTTTTCTATTGCTTCGGAAGAAAAGTTGGATTCTGTGAACTTGGATCTCCAATCGAACACGTGGCACAACCTGACCTACGCGTACCAAGGTGAAGGTGGCTCCCGAGTCACCTACCTCGATGGCCGAAAGGTCTCGGAGGACCAAGCCGAAGATACCTTCGGGGACTACCCACCGTTCGAGATGACGGGGTACTCCCAAGGTGGGTATGTGGTGAGTGCGAGTAGTCACCATCCCAGTTATCTTCCGTGGTACGCATTTGATGATCAAACGGCGCATGCACCTAGCGATAATAGTTGGATATCCGGAACGGCTATTAATTACGACGAGACAACCGGTGTAGCTACGTCACTCGCAGATCTCACAACTGTCGATGGTGTTCCGAAACGTGGTGAATGGATTCAGATGGAATTTCCGAACAAGATGTGTCTCTCGTATATCGCACTAGCGGCACAAACAGACACTGATCAGTGGCGCGCACCCAAAGAAGGTGTGATTGCTGGTAGTAATGATGGTACCACATGGGAAACTCTTCACGCGTTCGCAGACCAAACGTCTTGGACAGATAACGCGTTTAATACTTACGCAGTAAACACGAACGTAGGTAAGGGTTACAAGTACGTTCGCATAATCATAGAAAAGGTTCAATATGACGGCACTCAAAGTAGTAACCGACGATACACGTCGTTAGGTGAAATCAGATTCTACGGCCACCGCGAAAATGACCTGGTTCGCCTTCCCGATCCCACGAACGTCTTGAAGTATCCACACGTGAATTTTACTGATCATGACACAGCTCCCACAAATGGATATCATGCCGTTGCACGTCGTGGATACGTAGTGTCTGCTAGTACAAAATACAGTAGTACTCACCCAACGGACGCGTGGCGAGCGTTTGATGGAGTCGTTGATCTAACATCCGGTTCGGGTGGACAATCTTGGGACTCGGCCATAAATACGTACGCAAGTTCAGGGACTGGTAGAGCTTCAACGGGAACAACAACTTTCAATAGCCGTAACGGTGAATGGATAAATGTTAAATTTCCGAATAAAGTGTTATTAACAAGTTATCAACACTGGACACGTATGAACCGAGATTTTGAGGGACCTTATTCGGGGTTCTTATATGGTTCCAACGATGGATTTAGTACGTTTCAAGAAATTCATCGTTTCGAGGCTATAACTTTACCGACGATCAGCGGTGGTGTTAAATATCTTCATACAGTGAGTTCGTCGTATACACCCTCTGGTGGGTCTGCAGTTACATTAATCCCTTATAATGAATATAGGCTTCAAGTTACACATACTCAAGCTTCACCTTATCTTAATATTGCTCTACTCGAGTTCTACGGTACAGAAGAGGCCTCCCCGGTCCCCATCCAGATCGGCGGTGGAAACATCGATAAGGTGGCGAACTTCAGGGTTTACGATAGGTTCATCGAAGAAGACCAAGCCCTCGAGATTTGGGATGCTCAAAAGGAGGAGTTCGGGCGTGCGAAACCGCAGATGGTGCTTCAACAAGGAAAATTGGGGATAGGCACGGATGCACCCCAAGGATCTTTGAGCGTGGCGGATGAGCCGCACAACTTGGAAGAGTTTCCTCCGAGGGCTATGACGGGCTACGAGACGTATATGGAAGGACACGGAGTGTTTAGGGCAAGTGCGAGTGATGAATATACCGCGACTCCGAGGTTAACGTGGAAAGCGTTCAATAAAAGTTCGGAAAATGTCGACGATGGATGGATGCACAGTGTACCCGGGTATACTGGAGCGAGTTCTGGGACTGCTTCAGGAACTACACCCACGTATAACGGCACAGAGTCTTTAGGTGGGATTGGTGGCGATTGGATTTCTCTCGAGTTCCCGTATAAAGTCAAACTTAATGGTTTTAAAATAACATCATATTTCAGCAGCACTTTTAGAGGTTTGAATGATGGGTTTTTACTCGGACGCAACGGTAAAAATTCTGAGTGGACACGAGTTCACGAAATCACAAATTTATACGCTGTATACGGTGTGAGAGATGCACCCCAACTATCCGCTGAAATTAGTTTCACGAACGATACTTACTATAACGAATACGCGTTAATTGCGACGTCCACCACGGGACATACAGTTTGGACGGCTATCGAACTCCGTTATTTCGGCACCCGCGAACAGGGTCAATCCGTCCTCCACGATGGTCAATTGACCCTCACCAAGAACCTCAACGTTCCCCGGATAGGTCCACCCTTAGACGCGGACGATACACCCCGTCGAGACCGACTCGTTGTGGAATACAACACCTCGACCAACCCCACGTTCGAGGGGTTTGTCAGGGATACAAGTGGGCGGGGGAATGATGGGATATTCTATGGCGAGGCATCGTATGATGCAACTGATAAAGCTTTGGTGTTTCCGGGAACTGTTGGTAATTTCATAAGAACCAATCAACTCAAAGCATTTACGGGTGACCAGGCGCACACTATAGGCGGTTGGTTTAAAAGAACGAACCTGTCGACGGCGAGACAAGATTGGTTTGTTATGGGAACGGTGGGTACGGGCAAAGCAACTGCCTTTTCTATATATACAAGCGGGGATGATACATACGCATACGGATTTAGTAACGATATATATTCCACCACCAATCAAATTCTAGACACTTCGTGGTACCATGTTATGATTACGTTCGTGGGAGGTATACCAAATACCACGAATAAGAAGGTTTACATAAACGGGGTCGACGTAACATCGAATTTTGGTGACGGTACCGCATCACAAACACAGAATTTTAGTTCGGATTCCTTTTTGATATTAGGAACTGACTTAGGATTGGTTAATTACCCAGCACCACTCAAAATCTCCAACTTCAAACTCTACGACGTCGCCCTCACAGCCTCTGAGGTCAAGACCCTCTACGATATGGGTCGAACGGGGAGTGTGGCAAACCCCCAACCTCTTCACATTTCCGGACCCATAAACGTCATGGGAGATATCCGGTACATAACGAGTCGCCCACTCGCGTTACCTACGATGTGGGATCACATGGCGAATGGAAATTGTACAAAGGGTGTATATCCTATTATAGGTACACAAGGTGGTGGTAAAGTTTACAACGTGTATTGCGAACCCGATTTAGCGGGTGGTGGATGGATGTGTATGGCTCAACTTTCCATAAACGGGTATCAAACAAGAGGTCACCCCACCAACGGTGATCTCGATCTATTTACCAAAGAATTAGGTGATTCAAAAAATATACGCTGGGATAATACATTCTCAGTTCCGATTAACATTCTTTCGAATAATAGTGGGTACGATTTGGATGTTATGGTGTACGTGTCGGGTGGTAGTTATGCGAGTCGGTACGAAGGGGGTATGCGTATGGGGGCTATTTGGCGGGGAGTCAATTTGTCAGAGGCGTTAAATCCCGGTCAAGCAGCTGGAAATATCGGTCGTTCCGGTCTGGCTACAAGCTCAGATGGATACACGTTTACATCCCGAACCCCAGTGGATAATGGGGCTTATGGACTTCATAAACACAATACATCATGGCATTATTCTATAAGTGCGTACGGTGGTCAACAAGGAGCCTATAATGATTATGGGTACAGTGATGGTGGTTGGCTTATACATCAGGGTTCGGTTGCTAATCATGTCGGAATATTATACGGCGGACTCCATAAAGACGATGGCACTGCAGAAAATATGGCTTCTAGTACAAATTGGGTGTGTGCACGTATATTCGTTCGACCCAGTGTATATTAATTCTTAGTATATCTTAAATGGACGTTTTAAAGTCTAAACGCGATCAATTTTTACGTGACACGGATAAGTATGCCCTCCCCGATTGGCCACACGCATCCCTCGAAAAACAAAGGGAATGGCTCGAGTATCGCCAAGCCCTTCGCGATCTTCCTTCGACGATCGACGATCCAGCGAACGCCGTTTGGCCGACGAGACCGGATGCGACAGCTATACTCGAAGAAGAATAGTCACACCTAATAACACGTAAATCATTTCTTACGTTATATTAGATGTCTATCAATAATCTGAATACGTACTTGAACGTCAGGGACGCTCACCTTCGGGTGGTTTCAGGAAACGTCTACGCGCAAGCGATGAATATTGGTGGAATAAATGTAGAGACCGCACACGGTCTTCAGAGTGTTTCCAACACGGGAAACGCCACGTCACTCACATTAGAGTTTGCGAACGTGACGACAGGCTTCGTGACAACCGCGAATGCTCAGATCGGCCGGGACCTCGTAGTGACTGGAAACACAACCGTTTCGACTGATTTGACCGTGAGTGCAAATGCTACCGTGACGGATACACTCACCGTTTCCGAGCACTTACTCGCATCGAAAGAAGCAACAGTCACGGGGAATTTACACGTCACGACGATCATGTCCGACTCCAACGTCGTCGCCGAGTACACGGGACCCCACGATCGACCCCTGCGGAAGTACCCGGAGGTGGCTATGACGGCGAATGATAATTCGAGTACGAACGGTTACGTGGTAGATCAAACAAACACAGCCTCACACGGAAACGCGGATGCATATGCATACCGATTATTTGATTTCCTATCAACAAATTATCAATCAGAAGCAGTTTATTCTGGTGGAAATTCAACGAGTTCCGCACAAACAACTACAGCGACTGATGGAAGCACACATCAAGGTGTCGCTATTACATTAGATTTAGCTACTAAGATTCGTTTGAGTTACGCCAAAATTACGTCACATACCTATTATGGTCGAACCCCTGTAGAAGGAACGTTCTTGGGTTCTAATGATAATTCAACTTGGGATGTAATTGGAACCTTTTCTGGGTTATCGACGACCGTGGCGGGTCAGACACATAGAGTTCATATTGCAGATTACGCAACAAAATCGGCTTATCGGTACATAAGACTTGTTGTAACTAGAATACATACATCAGCTGTATATCTTGGTGGTACTATACTTGAATTCCGAGAACTCGAATACTACGGCTACGAAGAAGGTAGTGGCTCCTTAGATACCACCCTAAAGTCCGTGTACAACGTGCCGGCGACCACGGGGACCCAGTTGGAGGTCTACTATGATGGGCAAGACTATACACAGGCTTCGGATTTCACTGGAGCTGGTGGGGTCGTCGATAAGGCTGGTGGCGACCAAGATGGTACAGCTGGAACTGGTGTTACATTTGATTCTACGTATAAGGCGTTCACGTTTGATGGAACTGCGAATGGTAAAATCACTGGGACGCATAATTTCGGAGCTGATACATCTCCAGTACTCACGATGTCTTTCTGGATGAAACGAACAGCTGTAGTGGGTACGGGTTGGAATTACGTAGCTACAATAGGTACTTCGACCAGTGGACAAATGATTGGACTTACGATAAATCCCTCTAGTCAATTCAATTTCAGTAATTACAGTGATGGTACTTTATCAGCTGAAGCTATTTTACTTAACCAATGGTATCATGTCACACTCGTTGCGAATGGCGAAGCCGCCCTTAACTCTACAAATTTCAAAATGTACATAAATGGAAAAGAACCAAAATTATCCAGTCATGGTGGGGGTTCGACGACAACGCTCACTGGAACTCAACTGACACTCGGTACGAACACGAATAGTGGTGAAGCGTTCAATGGCTCCATCGCGAACTTCCGTCTCTACTCCAAGGCCCTGAACGCCGACCAGGTCAAGGAACTCTACGATTACCAAAAAGACTATTTCTTGGGGTCCAAGTCCCAAGTCACCCTGTACAAGGGCCACTTGGGCGTGGGGGTCACCGAACCCTCGGGCCAATTGGAACTCGCGGGAGATGAGCGGCTCCAAGAGTATCCTCCGGGTCCTATGGATGATTACGAGACTTTGATTCCGGGTCATGGGGTGTTTTGTGTGAGTGCGAGCAGTTTGTGGAGTTCATCGTCGACTTATGCAGCATATAATATATTTGATAAAACATTTAATACGTTTTGGGCTTCCGCAGGTAATGGATCATCAGTTGATACATACAATGCAACTACAGGTTTAGCTGACACGGCGTTGACTCCCGATATTTTTCAGGGTGTAAAGGGTTCGTGGATGAAATTGAAATTACCTTATACCATAAAACCATTAAAAGTTCAAATAACGCCACGGGCAACCACAGAAACCTCCCCACCCCCTCGTCAGCCTAAAAGTGGTATTGTGTGGGGTTCGAAAGATGATGTTTACTGGGAACAAATTTCTAGTTTCAATTTCTCAACCGCTGCGGACGAATACTTCGTAGATGTAAATATAGACGAATATTATTCGTCTCTCGTCTTACAAGTGACAGCAATACGCACCGATCTTACCGGAGATGTTGATGCATTGGCTATTCGCGAACTCCGCTACTTCGGCACCCCTGGTCCCACGACCCTCGATAAGGGTTCTCTCTCGCTCACACGAAGCCTCGATGTTCCCCGCATTTCGCGGTACGACGTGGATACGGAAACCCCGAGACCCGAGAAGTTGGTGGTGGATTTCGATACCACCGTGAACTCCTCACCCACAGATATCTCGGGGCAGGGGAATCATGGGACGTTTAGTAATGCCTCTGGTGCACCAACATATTCCGCAGCGGATAAGGCGTTTGATTTTGACGGTGTGAATGGAGTTATTTATAGTGGTCCACTTTCTCCCGCGATGACTGGAGATAAAATATGTTCAATGTCGGCTTGGTTTAAAACCACAAACGCATCAGCTTCAAACCAATCAATCATGTGGTTAGGTCATTATAACATTAGTAATTTATTGTTTGTGGGTGTAAATAGTGGAACGTTAAGAATAGGTATCGGTTCTGGGTGTAGCCTTGATGTTGCTAGTGTCATTGAAAGTGACAAATGGTATCACGTAGTCGGGATCAAACAAGGTACCGGTAGTATTACGTCTAGTAACTTTTCGAGTATTTTTAAACTCTATTTAAATGGCGAACCAATGACCGGTACATTCGGTGGTACAGCGCGTACTTTAAACGTCACTACAAATTACTGGTACGTAGGTGCGGGTAATGCATCGGGGAATGAAGCTTTTCCAGGGTATATATCTAACCCCAAACTCTATGACACGATCCTCGAACCCTCGGAGGTCCGCAAACTCTACAACTTGGGCCGAACCGGGCGGTCCATGGTCATCAGCGACACGGCCGTCGGTATAGGGAAAGTCCCTGAAGCGCAGTTGGACGTGAGAGGGAACTTGAACGTTGACGGTGTGATCACAAATCAGCAGAGACCGGCATTTTACGTATGGCGAGATGATACAACTAATTATACAGCAGAAATAAACACAACCGGTGTAATAACAAATTGGGATAGTAAAAGGGTAGATACAGCGGGTACGTTCGATTTAAGTAATGGTAGGTATTACATACCCGTTTCAGGACTTTATAATTTTGTGGGAGCTGGATTGTATAGATATCGTGGATCCGGAAATGGAATTTTAGAAGTTTCGTTTTACGTTAACGGTTCAAATGTTAATGTGAGAGGTATATCGTATAACAGAGGAAATACAACGTCCGAACACCACACGGTTACCATAACCTTTTTGAGATTTATGAATGCGGGTGATTATGTTCAAATGGGATTACACGATTGTCAAACCGCCTGTGACTTATATTACGGTGACGGTCTTGGATATTTTTCTGGATATTTATTAGGATAAGATGATACGCGATCCACCACTCGGGTTTATCGGTAACGTCGTTTACGAAACGATGGTTCGATTAGGCGTTTCTCCCCCCGAAATGAAATGGGAAGAAACGTGGGAATCTATCTTATTACCAGACGGATATACAAAACCAACGAAAGAAGAATTTGAAGCGAAGTTCCAAGAAATTCTACGAGAGTATTCGTTTAAGGAACTCCGCCAAGAACGTAACCAGCGCCTCGCCGAGGTGGATTGGATCTTTTCAGAAGATTATGCGATCGATGACGCGTCGTACCAACAATGGCTCACGTACCGTAAAGCCTTACGCGACCTTCCCTCGACGACCGAGGATCCAGCGAACCCCGTTTGGCCGGTGAAACCGGCGATACCTTCTGGAACGACCGAAACTAAAGATTATACCCGCGAATTACAGACCGAAAATACTCGACTCAAAAATAAGGTGGCTATTCTCGAAAACCGCCAAACGCACTTTAATACACTTCTAGTGAACCTGACCGGGCGTATCGAAACGCTCGAAAGAGGTGCTTAAACGATACACACGTGTACATACTAAGATGAATGTTGTCGTAGACACATTAGGATTACTAAGTTCCATACTCATAGCGATCATGTTCGTTCCACAGGTTGTCCACGTGTACAAAACGAAAGATACGCATGCGATCAACTACACGTTTCTAAACCTAAATTTACTCGCCAGTACACTCGGTCTCGTATACTCCGTGTATTATACGGTGGTCCCCATGATCGTCGCGAATACATCTGCGGGTTTATTCTCAGTATCACTTACGTTCATGAAGATATCAAACGAAAGAAACCCAATTATACCAACTTAAAGAGTAGTGTCTAAGCTAATATGTCCGCTCCTATAGTGTAGTTGGTAAACACTGTGGACTTTGAATCCACCACCCCAAGTTCGAATCTTGGTGGGAGCTCCTTCCTTCTTAGCTCAGATGGAAGAGCGACAGGCTGTTAACCTGTAGGTCGTCGGTTCGAACCCGGCAGAAGGAGAAACCAACACCTTTTACATACGTGACCCGGATGTAAAAGATGTTTTGGAATAGTAGGGATGAAATATATCGCTCACCGAGGAATTTCGAGTAAGCACGAAGATAACACCATACCAGCGATAAAAGAGGCTTTAGACCGTGAATATTACGGTGTCGAGATAGACGTGCAATTGTGCAAAACCGGGGAAATCATCGTTTACCACGATGTGTATACACCCGAAGGGTTCGTAAACGAACTCACGTTCGATGAATTAAAAAACGCGGGTATATGTTCATTACAGGAAATATACGACACTCTCCCGGAAATACGTGATGTAGTACTCATAGTTGACATCAAGGGGAACGACCCACTCGTCGCGTTCGCGTTACAGAAATTTTACCAAGACGAGGATACAAGTAACGTTTACTTTTCCAGTTTTAACCGTAAACTCGTGACACTATTACCCTCAAATTTTAACATAGGTACGACACTCGAAACGACTTTTGTGCCACACGAATTCGAAATGGTGACGAAGGGTGTTCAATGCGTGGTACTTCACTGGACATCGCTTGACCACGAGTTTATAGCGCATTGCAAAGTGCGTGGTATCCAGGTCTTTACGTATACTCATAAAGAACCACAGGAACACGAATACATGTTACGGTACGATGTAGATGCAATAATCACCAACGGATAAAGATCTTCACTAATTGTAGATGAGTGATACGAACCATCACGTACTCACAGGAAAGGTGGATATTACCAGTAATTTACTGGTGGGTTCTTCACATTTATTCGTGGATACCGATAACAACCGTGTAGGTCTCGTCACTGCAGATCCCGATGCGGGTTTACACGTAAACAGTAACGCCTACGTGAATACAGATCTTCGCGTAGGAAGTGATGTCATCATCAACGATAGTGCAAATCCGGGGCGTATCACGGCGACTGAATTTGAAGGTGACGGGTCGAGGTTAAATAACGTCGTCGCCGCACCCGGACCCCAAGGTGACGCCGCAACAATTGAAGTTGGAACGACGACGACCGGAGCCGCAGGGTCATCCGCCTCCGTGACAAATTCGGGTACAACATCGGCGGCTGTTTTTGATTTTATCATTCCAAGAGGTGACCAGGGAATACAAGGTATTCAGGGAAATCAGGGTGTGCAGGGTGTCCAAGGACCTTCGGGTACTGTCACCGTCGGTACGGTGACCACAGTGACGAATTCCAGTGGGGCGAGTGTTACCAATTCCGGAACACCCGAAAATGCGGTACTCGATTTTAACATACCGGTAGGTGCGGACTCGACCGTACCCGGTCCTACGGGTCCACAAGGTGCGCCAGGTCCTACGGGTCCACAAGGTCCACAAGGTATACAGGGCCCTACGGGTCCTACGGGCCCCACCGGTCCAGCTGGTCCACAGGGTCCACAGGGTCCCGTGGGAGCCGATGGAGCCGATGGAGCCGACGGAACCAATTATTTCACGTTAAGTGGATCCAATATTTATAGGTCTACGGGGAACGTGGGTATAGGGGTAACCATTCCCCTTACACCATTACACATTTCTTCCGCAAATGAAATTACCACAAGCCCAGCCGGTTCGGCGGTGAGCCAGATGCGGTATGGATCGACGAACTCAACCGTATTGTTTGGTGTGTCGTCTACGGCGGGACATATATCGGCTTACGATACGTCAGATTTTAGTACAAATAGATATTTATGTTTTAACGCCGACGGTGGGAATGTGGGTATAGGGACGTCGAGTCCTGGTTCGAAATTACATGTATCGTCTCCCGACTTTCGATGTGCTACATTAGAACGCTCGGGAACTGGTGGTGGTGCTGCCCTGTATCTCAAAAACGCTGCGGGCAATGAATGGCTCGTATCTGAAGGTTCAAATAGCGTTTTTGCTATAAATCGACCGAGCGACACTTTTGGAGAAACATTCACTATCCTAACTAATCGCAACGTCGGCATAGGGACGCCGAGTCCTGCAACCAGGTTAGAGGTGAACAGTAATGCACGTATCAGTGGAGGAACGTATAATAGTTATGTTCAAATCGATACCGGTGGAAGTATATGGAGAAATTATAACGGTACTCAAGGTGCCGGAATTCATTTTACAGATTCAGCCGTGATTCCCGCAAATCATGCGGGAGGTGACCATGGAGGTAATAACATAGATCTTGGAAGTACGTCGTATAAATGGAAAAACCTGTTCCTTAGATATGGTGTCTACGCTACTGACGCCTTCATTAGTAATTATGCCTCTGTAGCTAATCAGTTATACACATATGAGGTAAATTTACGACAGCAGCGTCACGTATCATCATATGGTTCTACGTTAACATGGCCGAATAACGGTCACCACATCGACTGTTACAGAGCTGGGTCTGGACACGTTTTCCACATTAATCATTACGCGCAACAGGCCGTGTATTTAAATAGGACTGCGTATAGTGATCGAAGAATCAAAGAAGATATACGCGATATAAACGACAGTCTTGCACTTGAAACCCTTCGTAAAATCAAACCCAAGACCTATAGGTATAAACTGAAACCGGACAAGGGAGTCGTCTATGGATTTATTGCACAGGAAGTTCGCGAAACCCTACCGTATGCAACAAATTTGACTACATTATCCGCCCCATTCGATCGTGAAGATTTTGTGGATGCAAACATACTTGAAGATGGTACGGTAGAACTCATCAGTCCATGTGAACAGATAGAAGTTGGTAAAAATGTCATGTTTTTTTATGAGTCATCAATAACAACACGGGATTTCAAAGTGTTAGAAATAACGAGTTCTACACGATTTAAAGTAGAAGTAGATTCTCTCAATAAAGAATGGCTGGGACACACCAAACTTGTTGGAAAGGAAGTTGAGGATTTTCATGGAATAGACAAGGATGCTATATTCACAGTGGCAACTGCGGCGTTGCAAGAAGTAGATCGTCAACAACAAGCTGATAAGGCGCGTATAGTAGAACTTGAAACTCAACTCCGAAACATGGAAGTACGATTGGATAAGATGCAAATCTTTTTGGGTAACGTTCACGATCAAACGATGAAATTAGCCTCTAGTATGTAATCTATTAAAGATTTCCCGCCATCTAAAAGTACAATGTCCTGCATTGCTGCGCTCAAGCCTATCGTCGCTGTGAACACGCCTTCTAAGATCAAGTCTAAGCCCAAGACGGTTTCTTCGCGAGTTCCTCCTCTCAAGAGGGTTGAGCGCCCCAACGATTACCTCTCCGTCGCCGAGCGTGTCAACGGTCGTGCAGCTATGATCGGATTTACTGCCGCCGTGATCGATGAAGTCATGACCGGTAATTCCATCAGCACGCAATTCCACGATAACGTTGGACTCTCTGTCGCGGTCGCTGCCCTCGCCTTCCTCGGTACAGCAGCGAACCCCAAGGATGAGGGGTATGTCCAGGGGTTTTGGAAGCCCGAGACCGAACTCGTGAACGGCCGACTCGCCATGATCGGTATCGTGTCACTTCTACTCACAGAGTCTCTTCATCCTCACGTCCCTCTATTCTGATGCTTAAAAAAATAAAACCGTAGTATAATATAAAACATGTCCGGTGGAATCGCCCAGCTAGTTGCTATTGGAGCCCAGGATGCGCACATTGTTGGCCGTCCCGAGGTTTCGTTTTTCCGTTCCACCTACAAGCGCCATACGAATTTTGCTCAGACCGTCGAGAAGCAGGTTATCCAGGGTAACCCCGTCGTGAACGGTATGTCGACCGTGCGTTTCGAGCGCAAGGGTGACCTTCTCGGGTACGTGTACATCACCAACCGTAATGCTCCTGCCAACCGCACCGCCGAAGGTTGGCAAGATGAAATTGCCAAGGTTGAGCTCTTGATCGGGGGGCAGGTCATTGATACCCACGATTCCGTTTTTTCTCAGCGTCTCGCTCCCCTTCTTCTCGGTCAGACGTACTCTAAGTCTCATAAGGCCCTGAATAACGGGGCGAACTCCACTCAGATTTACCCCCTGCGATTCTCTTTTTGCGAGAATGCCCAGTCTGCCATCCCCCTGGTGGCTCTCCAGTACCATGACGTCGAGATCAGAATTACCTGGGGTACGGGTGGTCAGGGTGGTACGCTCTCCAGCGATGCGTACGAGGTCTACGCCCAGTTCATCTACCTCGATACCGACGAGCGCACGGCTCTCGCCTCGACTCCTCAGAACATGCTGATCACTCAGACACAGAAGGCCATTAAGTCTGATTCTGCTATTCAGGAGCTTTCGTTCAACCACCCCATCAAGTTCCTCTGCACGTACCGCGATGATGCTCAGGATTTCGTTGGCACCGCTCAAGCAAAGACCAAGCTTCAGATCAACGGTACTGATGTTGGTGATTCCAAGCTCGCGAACCCGCACTATACTTCCGGTTCTATCTACTATCACACACCGTTTGCCGATTTCAACGCCAGTCTCACGAACCATTTCCTTTACCCCTTCTGCCTGGACACTGCCAAGCTTCAGCCTACCGGTGAGCTTAACTTCTCCCGGGTTGACTCTGCTCGTCTCGTGACGGACAAGGGTGCCTTCAAGTCTGACATTTACGCGGTCGGTTACAACATCCTGCGCATCGAACAGGGTATGGGTGGTTTAATGTACAGCAACTAAATTCCCACATACTATTAAATGTGGGTGTTCCTTCTTCTAGTCATATTCGTTTTTATGATCACCTACGATCCTAAATCCGGAACACTTAATAAATATATTCCAGTCGAAAATGCACCGTGCAAGGATGCACATTATCAGGAGATTCAATTTGCGCAACATGGATACCCGTGTCCAGAAGGTCAACAATCTAAAATGGGTGCCATTGTATCTACTTAAAAACAAAAAACGTTCTTACATCACATATGTTCGGCCTTGATCGTGATACGGCGATTATTACCGCCGTCGTTATTTGCATTGTCGCATCAGCGTATCTTTACAGGGAACTCAAGAAGTCTCAAGAAGAGATTGGTCAGGTGAAGAGTTTCATCGAGCGCGAGGTTGAAGAGTCACAGGCGTACATGAACGCCGCGGCCGCTGCTCAAATGATGACTCCTCCGCAGGATCAACCCGCTACTACTAGCAAGAAGGTTGAAATTGTCGAGGAAGAGGCTGAGAAGATTCAGGCTCAATAATCTTGTCAGGGGATTATAGAGGCTAATGTGCAATGAAAAAACATAAAGCTATTGCTATCCCTGTCACGTTTGCTGGTGAAACCCCCCGGTTTTTGACGGTGAGAGACAAAAGATTCAAAGAGTGGATTTTTGTCACGGGTGGGTGCAGACGGCGGGAAATATATTGCCCTTTACGATGTGCGTTGAGAGAATTAGAAGAAGAGACAAGGGGGGTTGTTTCGCTAAAAAATGGTGAATATACGAGTTTTTCGTTTAACGTGAAAGAAGAGCCTAACATAGAATTAGAATACACCGTATTCGTGTTCTTCGTGGACTACTCTAAAACGGAACAACTTGAACTCGTTCGCCGCTTTAACGAAGAGAAATATAAGATGCATACGAAGAAAATACACATGAAACGTACATACGACGAAAACGATTTTATGAGTTTTGATACACTAGTGGAATTTAACCAACGTAGGCGTTGGGAACGAATAGTGACCAACGTGCTAGAAAATCCAGAGTTTTACGCATGCGTGACTTCTCTTAATAGAAAAACCTTCTCTATAAAATAATGAAGTCGAAGAACTACATCCTTCAGCAAATCAAGGAAGTACTCATAGACAGAAAGGCATACAGTGAAAGCCGGGCTGATAAGTACATCGAAGAACTGAGGGAGAAGACGGTTTACGAACTTTTGGTGTTAAAGAAAGAACTGAGCACGGAAGAAGAAGAGCTGAGAGATGTCTCTTGGCGGAGTTCCGTGTGGCGCGATGAAGAGTATTAAAAAGGTAAGTATATAATCAATTAAGTATGTTTAGATCTTGGTGTCAAAAACAAGGTTTCACCTTTAAACAAGGCTCCAATCTATCACATGTGCTCATGGACGGTGGTCGTCTATCTGTTCCTTTTGATAGGTTGAAAGATTTTTACGAGAAATACGTGGAGTGTATTCGTAACGGAGAAAAGTTGTACGTGGTCGAGCAGAAAACGGACACGTTTAATTTTTTTGTGGACTTGGATTACAAGGATACCGAACAACTCTCATTCGAAAGACTCGAAGAATATGTTCGAACAATTTGTGATCGTGTCACCCATTACGGAGGCAAAGATGTACTCATTTCGGTAGCTGAACCGAAACCATCCCGCGATAAAATCAAACACGGAATCCACATGAACTGGCCCAACTTTGTCGTCGATCATGGTTCGGCTATGGCCCTGCATTCACATATCGTGTCATCGTTGTCACTGCTGTTTCCCGGAAAACCATGGGAGGATATTGTCGATACCGCTGTGTACGGTGGTGGAAGGCGTAACGTGAAAGGAAGTGGGTTTCGTATGCCTTGGTCACACAAAAAGGCTAAACACGATACCTGCGAAGGGCGTGGGTGTGCATCGTGTGAAAAGGGTAAGATCATCGAAGGAGAGTATCGACCCGTACTCATGTATTCGTACGACACTTCTTCTCTTTCACACATTCATAACCAAAAACCCAGTGTCGAGATTATGGAGATGGCCACTCTTCGAACGGAAGTTACAACACCCGTCATCGTACAGGGTTCGACACGGACAGAAGGTGGATTCACGTTACGTGAGACGAAAAATGTCTTTTCTGATGAGAAGGTTGTCCAATCTATAGAAACATTCGTGCAAAGAAACTTGGATGGACAGGAAGCCGCGCAGATTACGAAAGTGTACCAAGATAAGAATATCTACCTCGTATCTACCAACTCTAAATACTGTGAAAATCTCCAGCGCTCACATGCATCTAACCATGTATGGTTTAGAATCGAAGGTCACACGATCGCACAGAGATGTTTCTGTACCTGCGAAACCATGCGAGGTAGACGGTTTGGATTGTGTAGGGATTTTTATGGACGAAAGCATAGATTACCAGACACGGTGTTTAAGGAACTGTATAAAGACGGGTACAAGCCATCTATGTATGAGACGCCACAGATGACGTGTCAACCCTGCCCGGAAGTGAAGAGGGATGACACGGTGAAAGGTGTCGGTATGTTGCAGGCGTTCATAAATAAAAACATGACGAGTACACCTGTCACAGTTAAGAGCGTCACTAAAAAGTCTAAATATCAGCGTATCGTGTATACGGACTTAAAGTGTGCAAAGTGCACTTCTACCTCTACACAGTTCAAAATCGTAAAAAACAGAATCGTACAGGTCTGTTCGTGTAAGAATAGAGAATACATCGTCACGGACAATATATTATCTGCTTTAGCGTAATAAAGGCATTTAAAAGGATTTTGCGTGACAGATATAAATGACAGACATTGAAGAGAAGCCTGTTTTAACTCGATCTGGCCGGGTTTCTAAGAAACCTCAGCGTTTAGAGCCCACAGAGGATGTTTTCGATGATGATTACTCCGAGGATGAGTATGACACGGATTATAATTCGGAAGACGATGATCTTTGTGAGACTGAGACGGACACGGAGGATGAATATTCGGACAGCGAAGCCGATGAGAATGGAAATCTAAAGGGATTCGTTGTTGACGATGATGAAGAATCTGATGAGGAATATCAGGCTTAAAAAAATAGACATAATAGTTACCATATGGAAACGGAATTAGGAAATCCCATAGAGTATAGCCCACAGCTTATAGATGATAAGCCGGCAGATGAACCCGTTCAAGAACAGCAGGAGCAGCAGTATTACATGCAACCTCCCCCGCCTCCTTTTATGTATCCATCCCAACAGATGTCAGATGGACCCAAGGTACCAGATTTTTTAAACTCCTTAGATAAGGTTGCTTATATCGTCATATTTGTAGCCTTCATTCTAGGGTTCTTCATGGGTAAGACTATGCAACCAGTTATCCTTCGCCCCGGGTGAAGCGGGTAAAAATTCTTTTATAGGTGTACGCTCGTCTTCCAAAAGTTTTTCCGATCTTCTAGTAATTGCTGGTCTAATTACACCATCAGTAACTACTTCAGAAGCTTTAGACATTTCGTCGTCGAGTGCACTTATACGTGTTATCCTAAAATTCTTAGGATGTCCGAAACTAACGTACCCAACCTCGCGCGGACCCGCATTTTTTTCATTTTCAGCCTGTTCTGCGAGAGCTTTCTCGACGCGCTGTTTGTAGTCTGTTGCCATCGTATTATTAAGAAGGTAGATTTTTTTTAATAATATGATCACATTATGTTTTTAGTTTTTTAGATATTTACGCCTTAGAAGTGACCTCCTCACCCTCATCCTTTGCCTCGGTGATCTCACCCTCTTCGGGCTCTTCGGCGATGCTCAGTTCAGCCTCGCGCTTCTTCTTACGCTCCTCGATCTCAGCCTTGACAATCTCATCAGCCTTCTTGACGAGCTCCTCCATAGGAGCATCAGGTGTTTCGCTCTTGAGACGCTCGATAACCTCCGCGGGATGACTAATCGGGGCCTCGTCGGGCTTGGTGTAGAATCGAGAATTCTCATCGCCAGGCTTGTTGTACGTAGCAGCCTCAATCATATCACGCTTACGCTCGTTAAACATCTTAGCAGCCTGTGCCTGGTTCTCCTTATATACAGACATCAGTTCCTCGAGCTTCTCATTCGTGTAATGAGCATCCTCGATCTTAGCAGGATCTGGGGGGATCAGTAGCCACTTGTACATGTCCACAACGTAAATGTCAAACGTGGCATCTTCCTTTTGAAGACGTTTCGCGTGGGAAGCCGCCTCGTCACGGGTGCTGAAAGCGCCGCGGATCTTGATTCCAAACTTATCGTTCTTTTGCGGACACTCCGGTCCGACGACGCTGAGGCACGCGTAAAGCTGACCAGGAACAGTGGTATAATCTTGCTCAAGAGACATTATATGATTTTGTATTGCGTGTAAACTTTAAGCCAATAAACTTAAGTCGGAGAGATATTTAAAGTTTTTATGCAATCATAAAGTATGGAAGAGTTGCGTCGATTACATAATAACGAGAAGCGGGCACTCATCGAGAGTGTCTGTACACCGGGTATCAGTGTACTCGACGTCGGGTGTGGTTTTGGTGGAGATCTTCAAAAAT
>Ga0213864_10000103_pt1 | contig 34638 bp, 26 predicted proteins | sample PICome_5_FD_160078 | JGI IMG/M metagenome (GOLD analysis project Ga0213864, IMG submission 160078) | Coastal seawater microbial communities near Pivers Island, North Carolina, United States - PICO247 | ecosystem: Environmental > Aquatic > Marine > Coastal | place: USA: North Carolina... | reverse complement strand
CGCTCGTTACCAAGTAAACTCAGCTAAAGTTTAAAATTAGTAATTTCTATCTTTCAAGTTAATTTGACTTGAAAGATAGAAATTACTAATTTTTTAGTAAGTAGAAAAATTGGGGTATTTTTTTTTCTATATCTGGGGCGAAAGGATTCGAACCTCTGAATGACGGGGCCAAAACCCGTTGCCTTACCACTTGGCCACGCCCCAATTGCTATACAAATATACTATCATGGAATGAAAAAAATTTCATCAATTTTTTATTTTACTAAAAAAACTTTCGTATTCTACCATACCATAACGCTGCGTTATTTCAATTACTAAAGGATATAAGTAGTCATTTTGTGGTATTTCTTTAGGCACCATTGGCATTAAATGAAGTTTTTCAAGTATTTTCTGCTCTGCTTGCTCTTCTATAATAGAGTTTTCGTTTGGTGTTTTAGGAAATTGACGTACATACTTAACAATCATAACAAAAACAAATAGGACTCTAAAAATCAAACACTTCATTTTTTTTTTTTATTTTCTCTTTCAATAAAGAAAGAGAAAATAAAAATGATTAGAAGTTCATCTCAGCTAACTGAACTTTCTCGAATTGCTTCTTCTTTAATACAAGGAATACCTGTCCAATAATCGTGAATGAAAGGAATAGCATTAGTCCTTGAACACGTGATGGATCTTGTAGAACAATCTCAGTTTCTGTTTGTCCAAAACCACCAACGTTAGGGTTGTTTGTCAGAGGCTGATCTGCTTTAACAACTGTACCTTCACTAACGATTAGTTCAGGGCCTGTAGGAATTACATTTGTTACTGTTGAACCATCAGCTGTAGTAATTACAACAGATGTATTTTTCTTATCAGCTGTAATTTGTGAAATTGTACCTGCAGCTGAAGCGTTGTAAACAGTATTGTTACTCTTTTCACCTGTAGGGTAAATTTGACCACGGCCACGGTTACCACCTAAATAAATAGGGTACTTAAGGAAATAAACATCCTTATCCGTCGCAGGGTTAGGAGAAAGAATAGGGAATGTCATTTCGCTGTATGTTTTTCCAGGAACTGGGCCAACTACAATGATATTTTTCTGATCTTCACTGTATGGTTGAAAGTAAAGGTTGTTTACCTTTGCTTTTAACTCATCAGAAATTCTTTCAGGTGGAGCAATTTGAAAGCCTTCTGGAAGAATAAGAACAGCACCTACGTTTAGAGGGCCTTTTTTACCATTTCCTAAAACTTGCTTAACTTGCTTATCGTAAGGGATTTCTACTACAGCTTCAAAAACCGAATCTGGCAATACAGCTTGTGGCACTTCGATATCTACTGGTTTTTGTGCTAGGTGGCAGTTAGCACAAACAATTCTTCCTGTAGCTTCTCTTGGGTTTTCATAACCTTGCTGTGCATAAATTGGGTACGCTCCAGCTGGTAAAGAGTAACCTAAGAAAAGTAAAACACTAGCAAAAATCGCTGGCATTTGTGAGCGAATTGAAAAAGAGTTTTTCATAGTTTGGAATCTTCTATAAAGTTTATTACTATTATAAACACCTCAATAGCAAAGAATTCGTTTTCTTTTCTTGAAATTTTCATTCTTATAAATTGAATAGGATATGTTCAGTTCGAAAAAGATCAATTTCAATCTTTTTTAGTTGTAGAAAAGACTAATTTAAGCCTTCAATAGAAACTTGTAGAAAAGAAGCTAACTGGGCAGCTTTTTTCTCAATTTCCCCAACTGTCATAGGCTGGCCTATTCGCGTAAGGGGTATTTCTGGTCGTCCTTTAACACGAATATATAGGGCGCGTTTTGGATTCACTCCCTCTTTTAATTCAACACGAATAGCTTCAATATCTTTAAGAAAATAAGTTAATTGAACTCTTCGGTTTTTTCCTGGAAAACCCCAACGAAAAATACACATTGTTCCTTCAGCTTTATTAAATTCATTATATCCTTCGCCAATACTCCAGAAAATAATAAGCCATAAATAAAGACTTAATAAAAAAGCTAAGATACCATAAAAGCACATTACTAACCCTTGTGGGAAGAAGATAATTTCTTCTGCATTAAGGAAAGGTAAAAGGTTAAAACCTAAATAACTTGATAAACCTACTGTAAAAAAGCACAGTGCACCAAAAAATAAAATAGTCGCCCACCAATAATTACTTAACCTTCTTGAACCAACGACCTGTTCGCGAAAAATTAAATCATTTGACGGAGTGAAAGAATTATCCATAACAGAATCTTTTTTCATTTATTACATGATTTCTTTACTTTGTTAAATTAGATACAGAGAAAAAATTTTCTCTGTATCTAATTCATTCGATTATGCTTTAATTTCTAAAACAACACCAGCACCTACTGTTCGGCCACCTTCACGAATAGCGAAACGCATACCTTTTTCAATAGCAATTGGTTGAATTAGTTCAACTTCCATCTTAATACGATCGCCAGGCATTACCATTTGTGTAGGTGAATCATCATCTGCACGGAAAGATTCAATCTTTCCAGTAACGTCTGTTGTACGTACGTAGAATTGTGGTCGGTATCCTTCAAAGAATGGAGTATGACGGCCACCCTCTTCTTTTGTTAGAATATAAACTTGAGAGTCAAATTTTGTGTGTGGCTTAATTGTTCCTGGCTTAGAAAGAACCATACCACGCTCAATTTGGTCTTTCTGAACACCACGTAGTAATACACCAACGTTATCACCGGCCATAGCTTCTTCTAGACTCTTTTGGAACATTTCTAGTCCTGTTACTGTTGTTTCTTGTGTGTCCATAAGACCTACTAGTTCAACAGATTCACCAACTTTAACAACACCACGCTCAACACGACCTGTTGCTACAGTACCTCGACCAGTAATTGAGAATACGTCCTCTACAGCCATTAAGAAATCTTTATCAGTTTCTCGTTCTGGTGTAGGAATATATTCATCAACAGCACTCATTAATGCATGGATTTTATCAACCCACTCATTGTCACCTTTAGCAGTTGTTGGGTTTCCTGTTAAAGCTTCTAATGCAAGTAATGCTGAACCTGGAACAACAGGAATATCATCTCCAGGGAATTCATAGTCACTTAGAGTTTCACGAACTTCTAATTCAACTAATTCTAAAAGTTCCTCGTCATCTACCTGATCTTGCTTGTTTAAGAAAACGACAATGTTAGGTACGCCTACCTGTTTTGCTAAAAGAATGTGCTCTTTTGTTTGTGGCATAGGTCCATCAGCACCTGATACTACAAGAATTGCCCCATCCATTTGTGCTGCACCTGTAATCATGTTTTTTACATAATCAGCGTGACCTGGGCAATCTACGTGTGCATAGTGGCGAGTTTCTGTTTCGTACTCAACGTGAGCAGTGTTAATAGTAATACCACGTGCTCGCTCTTCTGGTGCTGAATCAATATCAGCATATCCCTTTGCTGCACCCTCACCACTAGCAGCTGCTAGTGCCATTGTAATTGCTGCTGTTAGAGTTGTTTTACCGTGGTCAACGTGACCAATTGTACCAATGTTTACATGTGGTTTTGTACGTTCAAATTTTTCACGTGCCATAAAATATTTTTTTTTACTAAATTTGGGTTCGACTTTGATTAAAAAATGAGAATTCTTTCTTAGTTTCGATTAAAAACGGAAATGTGCAAATGCTTTATTTGCTTCAGCCATTCGGTGAGTTTCTTCTCGTTTACGGGTAGCGTTACCAGTTTGGTTTGATGCATCAATGATTTCATTTGCTAATTTTGAAACCATTTCACGGCCTGGTCTGTTACGCGCTGCTTCTACTAGCCAACGTAACCCAAGTGTTGTTCCACGTTCTGTATTAACTTCAAGAGGTACTTGGAAAGTAGAACCACCAACACGTCGAGATTTTACTTCAACTAATGGTGTTACTTGTAAAACAGCTTGTCGTAATACCTCTAATGGGTCTTTTTGTGTAGATTCTCCTACTTTTTCCATTGCTTGGTATAAGATCTTTTGTGCTACACTTTTTTTTCCACTTTTTAAAAGTCGATTACATAACATACTAACTAAACGACTTTGGTATACTGGATCAGGGGTAATTAAACGTTTTTTTGGTGTACTTCTTCGTGACATTTTTTTCTTTGTTTCTAGGTTTTTTATTTAGAGAATAAATAATATGAAAATTAACTCTTAGGCTTCTTTACACCATACTTTGAACGGCTTTGAGTACGGTTTTTAACACCGGCAGTATCTAATGAACCTCTAACGATATGGTAACGAACACCAGGTAAATCCTTGACACGGCCACCACGAACAAGAACTACTGAATGTTCCTGTAAGTTATGACCAATACCTGGAATGTATGCTGTTACTTCAAAGCCTGAAGTTAAACGCACACGTGCAACTTTTCGTAAAGCTGAGTTTGGCTTTTTAGGGGTTGTTGTATACACTCGTGTACAAACACCTCGGCGTTGGGGGCATGAAACTAATGCTGGTGATTTCGTTTTCTTTTCAATCTTTTTTCTTTGAGAGCGAATTAATTGTTGAATAGTAGGCATAGTGGGTAATTTGCTGCTTAGTTTATTTTTTCATTCATAAAAAGAAAGATAGTTTTTAGCCTTTTTGTGAAATTGCTAAATCAACAATCTTTTTGAATGAATCTGGATCTAAAATAGCTAATTGAGCAAGTACCTTACGGTTTAAATCAATTTTTGCCTTTTTTAATCCATAGATTAATTGACTATAATTTAAACCATAAGCTCTTGATGAAGCATTAATTCGTCGAATCCATAATTGGCGGAAGTTAATTTTTCGTTTACGACGATCAATATAGCTGTAGCGTAAAGCTTTCATGTTTTGCTGATTTGCCGTACGGAATAATGTAGAATGTGAACCTGTATAACCTTTATTTAATTTTAAAATTCGGCGACGACGATTCCTTGCGACTGCACCACGTTTAACTCGAGTCATTTCACTAGTCTCCTTAAATTCGGTGAACTTGGGTGATCTTTTTTAGTTTAATACTGAAAACTAGAAAAAGAGAACAATAGTAAAAAAAATCTATTGTTTTCACCTTTTCTCTATATTACTAAATCTATTTAATTACGTCTATTTATCAAAAAAATTGACATCTATTATACTTATATGGCATTATCTAGGTATATATTCTACTACATGGGATTGTAGTTCAATTGGTTAGAGCACCGCCCTGTCAAGGCGGAAGTTGCGGGTTCGAGTCCCGTCAGTCCCGTTTTTAAAACAAAAACTAATTATTATTTATTCTTTACATAATTTAAGAAAAAATATTTCTTAAATTAAAGGTTAAATTTTGTATAGTATTACTGAAATTATTAACTTAATTAAGTTAATAATTTCAGTAATACTATTTTTTGCTAAAGACTTAAAGTCCGCTTCGACCCCAAACTACAAGAGAAAGAGAAAAGCTAAAGCTTACCATTAAGAAAGCCCAACCTGCACTAACAATATCTGGCATAATAAATTCCTTCGATTGATTTTATTTTAATATTAACCGAATTTACCAGAAGTTGAAGCAATAAGGAATGCAGCATACGTGAATACGTACCCAACAGAGAAATGTGCTAGACCAACTAAACGAGCTTGAACAATTGATAGAGCAACTGGCTTATCCTTCCAACGTACTAGGTTAGCAAGTGGTGTACGCTCATGTGCCCATGCAAGAGTTTCGATAAGCTCTTGCCAGTAACCACGCCATGAGATAAGGAACATGAAACCTGTAGCCCAGATAAGGTGTCCAAATAGGAACATCCAAGCCCAAACAGATAAACTGTTCATACCAAATGGGTTGTAACCGTTAATAAGCTGTGATGAGTTTAGCCATAGGTAATCACGTAGCCATCCCATTAAATAAGTTGATGACTCATCAAATTGGCTAGCATTACCTTGCCAAAGTGTGATGTGCTTCCAGTGCCAGTAGAATGTTGTCCAACCAATAGTGTTTAACATCCAGAAAACAGCAAGGTAGAAAGCATCCCATGCAGAAATATCACAAGTACCACCACGACCTGGACCGTCACAAGGGAAACTGTAACCAAAATCTTTCTTATCTGGCATTAGCTTAGAACCACGAGCATCTAAAGCACCCTTAACAAGAATAAGTGTTGTAGTGTGAAGACCAAGTGCAATTGCGTGGTGTACAAGGAAATCACCAGGCCCAATTGTTAGGAATAGTGAGTTTGTACTACTGTTAATTGCATCTAACCAACCTGGTAACCAAATTGACTGACTTGCTGCGATTGCAGCACTATCTGGTGAAGATAGTAAAACATCAAAACCGTATAGAGATTTACCTTGAGCTGCTTGAACCCACTGAGCAAAAACTGGCTCAATAAGAATCTGTTTTTCAGGTGTACCAAAAGCTTGCATTACATCATTGTGTACATATAGACCTAAAGTATGGAAACCTAGGAATAATGTAACCCAACTTAAATGTGAAATAATAGCTTCTTTATGCTCTAGCATACGTGCAAGAACATTACCTTCATTTAGTTCTGGATCATAGTCACGAATGAAGAAGATCGCACCGTGAGCGAAAGCACCTGTCATAATAAAACCAGCAATATATTGGTGGTGAGTATACAGTGCTGCCATAGTAGTGAAATCCTGTGACATGAAAGCGTAAGGTGGTAGTGAGTACATGTGCTGAGCTACCATTGACGTAATAGTACCTACAGATGCAAGAGCTAGACCTAGCTGGAAATGAAGTGAGTTGTTTACTGTATCGTAAAGTCCTTTATGACCAGCACCTAGACGACCAGATGGAGCAGTGTGCGCATCCAGAATTTCTTTCATACTGTGACCAATACCAAAGTTAGTACGGTACATATGACCAGCAATAATGAATACAACTGCAATTGCTAAATGGTGGTGAGCCATGTCTGTTAGCCATAAACTTTGCGTTTGTGGGTGGAATCCACCAAGGAAAGTTAGGATAGCTGTACCAGCACCTTCAGAAGTTCCAAACATGTGTCCAGCTGTATCAGGGTTCTGAGCATAAACTGCCCAGTTACCACTAAAGAATGGAGCTAAACCTGCTGGGTGAGGAAGTGTACTTAGGAAGTTATCCCAACGTACATGCTGACCACGGGACTCAGGAATTGCAACGTGAACTAAGTGACCAGTCCATGCAAGTGAACTAACACCAAAAAGTCCTGATAAATGGTGGTTTAGTCGAGACTCAGCATTTTTAAACCATGAAAGGCTTGGACGGAAAGCAGGCTGTAAATGAAGCCATCCTGCAAAAAGTGTTCCTGCTGCTACTAGAAGAAGGAATAATGAACCTTGGTAAAGATCAACATTCGATCGCATACCAATTGTGTACCACCACTGGTAAACACCAGAATATGCAATGTTTACAGGACCTGAAGCTCCACCACGTGTAAACGCTTCAACTGCAGGCTGACCAAAATGTGGATCCCAAATTGCGTGTGCAATAGGGCGAATGTGTAGAGGATCTTTTACCCATGCTTCAAAGTTACCTTGCCATGCTACATGGAAAAGGTTTCCTGATGTCCATAGGAAAATAATAGCTAATTGGCCAAAGTGTGAAGCGAAAATCTTTTGGTAAAGATTTTCTTCTGTCATTCCGTCATGACTTTCAAAGTCATGAGCAGTTGCTATCCCAAACCAAATACGACGAGTAGTCGGGTCCTGGGCTAGACCTTGGCTAAACTTTGGAAATTTTGTTGCCATAGTCTTTTCATCTCCTTGAATTTTCGTTTAATACTTTTAATCTCGGTTTTCTATTTGAAGTAATGAATTACCTCAGTTTTTTCTTATTAGTCTTAATAAAAAATGGAGTTATTTTTATTTTCTAATCGTGAATAATAATTCTTATCCAACCGCAATAATACGAGCTAGGAAGAATGACCATGTTGTTGCAATACCACCAAGTAAGTAGTGAGTTAAACCAACAGCACGACCTTGAGTAATACTAAGTGCTCGTGGCTGGATGCCTGGAGCAACTTTAAGTTTGTTGTGAGCCCAAACGATTGACTCAATAAGCTCTTGCCAGTAACCACGGCCACTGAAAAGGAACATTAAACTAAATGCCCAAATAAAGTGAGCACCTAGGAAAATTAGACCGTAAGCTGATAAAGCTGAACCGTATGACTGAATAACTTGCGAAGCTTGCGCCCATAAGAAGTCACGTAGCCAACCGTTTACAGTGTTAGCACTTAAACCAAAGTTTCCACCAGTAATGTGTGAAACACCTTTAGCTGTTAAATTACCCCAAACATCAGACTGCATCTTCCAGCTAAAGTGGAAAATAACAATTGAAATTGAGTTGTACATCCAGAAGAGGCCAAGAAAAACGTGATCCCAAGCTGAAACTTGACATGTACCACCTCGACCTGGACCATCACAAGGGAATCGGAAACCTAAGTTTGCCTTATCTGGGATTAGTCGAGAACTACGGGCAAATAGAACACCTTTTAGAAGAATTAGAACTGTAACGTGAATCGTAAAAGCGTGAATATGGTGAACCATGAAATCCGCTGTACCTAACGAAATTGGCATCATTGCAATCTTACCACCAACAGCAACAATATCTCCACCCCAAGTAGGACTAGTACTTGATAGAGCATTTGGAGCAGTAAGGTTTGGAGCTAAGTAATGAGTTTTTTGAACCCATTGTGCAAAGACTGGCTGAAGTTGGATCGCAGTATCTGAGAACATATCTTGCGGTCGGCCTAGAGCTGACATTGTATCGTTATGGATGTATAGACCAAAACTATGGAAGCCTAGGAAAATACAAATCCAGTTTAGATGAGAAATAATAGCATCACGGTGACGAATTACTCGATCTAATAGGTTGTTGTAGTTATTTGTAGGATCGTAATCACGAACCATGAAAATAGCAGCGTGAGCAGCAGCACCTGATACACAGAAGCCTCCAATCCACATATGGTGTGTAAATAGAGAAAGTTGTGTGCCGTAATCTGTTGCAAGATACGGGTAAGGTGGCATTGCATACATGTGGTGTGCAACAATAATTGAAACAGAACCCATCATTGCTAAGTTAATAGCAAGTTGAGCATGCCAAGATGTTGTTAAAATTTCATATAAACCTTTATGGCCTTCACCAGTGAAAGGACCTTTATGAGCTTCCAGAATTTCTTTCATACTGTGGCCAATTCCCCAATTAGTACGGTACATGTGACCAGCTACAAGGAAAAGAACAGCAAGTGCTAAATGGTGGTGAGCAGTATCACTAAGCCATAAACCGCCAGTAACAGGGTTTAGACCACCACGGAAAGTTAAAATATCTGTATACTCTGCCCAGTTTAAAGTGAAGAATGGTGTTAGGCCTTTACCAAAACTAGGGAAAAGCTGAGCCATTAATTCACGGTTTAGTAAAAACTCATGAGGAAGAGGAATTTCTTTTGGATCAACTCCAGCATCTAGAAGTTTGTTTACTGGTAACGCAATATGAATCTGGTGACCAGCCCATGAAAGACAACCTAAACCTAATAAACCAGCTAAGTGGTGGTTAAGCATAGATTCTACATTTTGGAACCACTCTAGTTTAGGAGCAGCTTTATGGTAATGGAACCAACCAGCAAAGAACATTAGGCCAGCCATAATAAGGCCACCGATTGCTGTACTGTATAGTTGAAGTTCACTAGTAATACCACTAGCACGCCAAATTTGGAAGAAACCTGAAGTGATTTGTACACCTTGGAATCCACCACCAACGTCTCCGTTTAAAATTTCTTGACCTACAATCGGCCAAACAACTTGAGCACTTGGTTTAATATGAGTTGGATCACTTAACCATGCTTCGTAATTTGAAAAACGAGCACCATGGAAATACATTCCACTGATCCAAAGGAAAATGATTGCTAGTTGCCCAAAGTGAGCACTAAATACTTTACGTGAAATTTCTTCAAGATCTGTTGTATGACTATCAAAGTCATGTGCATCTGCATGCAGATCCCAAATCCAAGTAGTTGTCGCAGGACCTTTTGCAAGGGTACGTGAGAAATGACCAGGCTTTGCCCATTTCTCAAATGATGTTTCAACTGGATTGCGATCGACAACAATTTTTACTTTTTTTGCTTCTCGTTCCGGTGGGCTAATTGTCATTGAGAATCTCCTCTCTTCAGACGAGACACACGAAAGGCTTTTCTTTCTAAAAAACCATTTAAAAATGGTTCGATGTTTTGTCTGTTAGAATCAACTTTTTTAAAAAAAGTGAGTCAGATCTAATAACTCAAACCTGAAACCATTATTCTCTAAAAAAAGGAGTCTATAAAAAAATCTAAGATTTGAACAAATGAAAAAGAACAGGCACAACAAAGGCAGACTTTCATAGTAGTATTATTGCATAAAAAAAAGTGCACAATGGACAGATATTTATAAAAATAAAATAAAACATGAAAAAGCCAGTCGATCTGAGTTACTGAACGTTTTCACATGACTTAACAAAAGATCAAAAATTTATTGAAAGTCAACTAATAATTTCTTTTGATAAAAGGTCAAACAAAAACTTCATTACCTACAGCGTTATTATCTCATAAACAAAAAAGTATTAATTAGAATTAATTAGTAAGGTGAAATAAGTACCTAGTTAATTTTATAATAGAAATATAATAAAGAAAAGCAAAGTCTTTTTCAAAAGAAATTCAATTGGCTTTTGAAATTGCCTTATTCATTTTATCTTACAATTTTGGAGATTAGCTATATGACTATAGCAATTGGAAAAACAGAAGAAAAACGTGGTTGGTTCGATGATGTAGATGATTGGCTAAAACGTGATCGTTTCGTTTTCGTTGGTTGGTCAGGTCTACTACTTTTCCCTTGTGCATTCCTTGCACTAGGTGGTTGGTTAACAGGAATTACTTTTGTTACTTCATGGTACACTCATGGTTTAGCAAGTTCATTCCTAGAAGGTTGTAACGTACTTACTGCAGCAGTTTCGACTCCTGCTAACAGTATGGCTCACTCACTTCTACTTCTATGGGGTCCTGAAGCTCAAGGTGACCTTACACGCTGGTTCCAGCTTGGTGGTCTTTGGACTTTCGTAGCACTACACGGCTCTTTCGGCCTTATTGGTTTCATGCTACGTCAGTTTGAAATTGCACGTGCTGTACAAATTCGTCCTTATAACGCAATTGCGTTCTCAGGTCCTATTTCAGTATTCGTATCAGTTTTCCTTATCTACCCTCTAGGTCAGTCTGGATGGTTCTTTGCGCCAAGTTTTGGTGTTGCGGGTATTTTCCGTTTCATTCTTTTCTTCCAAGGTTTCCACAACTGGACTCTTAACCCATTCCACATGATGGGTGTAGCTGGTGTTCTAGGTGCTGCTCTACTTTGTGCTATTCACGGTGCTACAGTAGAAAACACTCTTTTCGAAGATGGTGATGGTGCAAACACTTTCCGTGCTTTCAACCCAACTCAAGCAGAAGAAACTTACTCAATGGTAACTGCTAACCGTTTCTGGTCACAGATTTTCGGTGTTGCTTTCTCTAACAAACGTTGGCTTCACTTCTTCATGTTATTTGTTCCAGTAACTGGACTTTGGATGAGTGCTATTGGTGTTGTAGGTCTTGCTTTAAACCTACGTGCATACGATTTCGTTTCACAAGAAATTCGCGCAGCTGAAGATCCTGAATTCGAAACTTTCTACACAAAGAATATTCTTCTAAACGAAGGTATTCGAGCTTGGATGGCTGCTCAAGATCAGCCACATGAACAACTTGTATTCCCTGAGGAGGTTCTTCCACGTGGAAACGCTCTTTAATGGAACACTTACTGTTGGTGGTCGTGATCAGGAGTCTACTGGATTTGCTTGGTGGGCTGGTAATGCACGACTAATTAACCTTTCTGGTAAACTTTTAGGAGCTCACGTAGCACACGCTGGGCTTATCGTATTCTGGGCTGGTGCTATGAACCTTTTTGAGGTTGCTCACTTCGTACCAGAAAAACCAATGTACGAGCAAGGACTTATCCTAATTCCTCACCTAGCTACTTTAGGCTACGGTGTTGGTCCAGGTGGTGAAGTTCTAGATACATTTCCGTACTTTGTTAGTGGTGTTCTACACCTAATTTCTTCAGCTGTTCTAGGTTTCGGTGGGGTATACCATGCTCTAGTTGGACCAGAGACACTTGAAGAATCTTTCCCATTCTTCGGATATGTTTGGAAAGATAAAAACAAGATGACTACTATTTTAGGTATTCATCTAGTTCTTCTAGGATTTGGTGCATGGCTATTAGTTTGGAAAGCACTTTACTTCGGTGGTGTTTACGATACATGGGCTCCAGGTGGAGGAGATGTTCGTATTATTTCTAACCCAACACTTAGTCCATTTGTTATCTTTGGTTACATCCTTAAGTCTCCATTTGGTGGTGACGGTTGGATCCCAAGTGTAGATAACATGGAAGATGTTATTGGTGGTCACATTTGGATTGGTACTATCGAAATTTTTGGTGGTATCTGGCACATCCTTACTAAGCCATTTGCATGGGCACGTCGTGCTTTTGTATGGTCTGGTGAAGCTTACCTTTCATACAGTCTTGCGGCTGTATCAATGATGGCTTTTATTGCTGTACCTATGGTATGGTTTAACAACACAGTTTATCCTAGTGAATTCTTTGGCCCTACAGGTCCTGAGGCTTCTCAATCACAGACATTTACTTTCCTAGTTCGTGACCAGCGACTTGGTGCTAACGTTGCATCTGCTCAAGGTCCTACAGGTCTTGGTAAGTACCTAATGCGTTCTCCTACTGGAGAAATTATTTTCGGTGGTGAAACAATGCGTTTCTGGGATTTCCGTGGTCCTTGGCTTGAGCCTCTACGTGGTCCAAATGGTCTTGATCTTAACAAATTAAAGAACGATATTCAGCCATGGCAAGAACGTCGTTCTGCAGAGTACATGACACACGCACCTCTTGGTTCTCTTAACTCAGTAGGTGGTGTAGCTACAGAAATTAACGCTGTTAACTACGTAAACCCTCGTAGTTGGCTTGCTACTTCTCATTTCGTACTAGCTTTCTTCTTCTTCGTTGGCCACCTTTGGCATGCAGGTCGTGCTCGAGCTGCTGCTGCTGGTTTCGAAAAAGGTATTGATCGTGATAACGAAGCAGTACTATCTATGCGTCCACTAGATTAATCTCTAGTAGTCTACTAGGTAATATAAATATAAAGTTATGGGCAATGTGAAATTGCTCATAACTTTATATTTATCATTAATCTTTTTTTACATTTATATTTGTTTTTCATCTCTTTAACGAAAAATATATTTATTTAGAAAGCTTGTCATATTTTTGCTTAAAATTAAGTAAAAATAATTCTGGCTTATCCGTAGAAACTAACCTATCATTCATTCTTTCTTGATAAAATAAAATATAGATTTGTAAAGACGATTTAGTTCTTATGAATTTAATACTAAGAAAGAGGCGGATGGGTAGACGAAATAAAAGAGAAAGGTTATTATAAATTTAAGTAAGATATTTATATCTCAAGTGGGTCGATGCCCGAGTGGTTAATGGGGGCGGATTGTAAATCCGCTGGCTACGCCTACGCTGGTTCAAATCCAGCTCGGCCCAACTTAAAATATAAAAATTACTTAAATGGAGAGGTGTCCGAGTGGTTTAAGGTCCTGGTTTTGAAAACCAGCGTAACGTGAGTTACCGTGGGTTCGAATCCCACCTTCTCCGATTTATGAAAAAAAAAGAAAGGTTGACATAATTAATCTTTATTCGTATTCTTATAACACAAAGCCTCTGTGGTGGAATGGTAGACACTTGTGACTTAAAATCACATGCGAATTTCTCGCATACCGGTTCAAGTCCGGTCGGAGGTATACAAAAAATTATAGAAAGGTTTATGTTCCATTTGGTTTTTTTTTCTTTTCTTTTTAAAATTGAGTAATTATTCGAATAACCGGGAAGATAAAAAAAATAAGAAACAAAGACTACTTTTTCTAACAAAAAGTAAAGAAAGAAAATTAAAAAATCAAACAATAACTTTTGTTAAAGATTTTTTTAATCTACATACTGGTCTTCTTTTTATTGTAATATTTTTAGGAAACCTTCAAGCTTCATACGGAAGGTATCCATTTTTATTTAATGATTCTACAAAAATTTTTAGTAGTTCTAGTGATTGGAGACAGTTTTTGGTAGGGCAAAAACAAAAATATGAAGTTTTTGATAAATATATTATTGGTACAGTAGAAAACATAGAAAGTGAAAATGTACGCTTTAAAATTGTTTTACCTCCATCAATGTCACAAGCTGATATTTTACAGGTAATCTTTAATTTAAAGAAAACACAAATAACAAAAAAACCTTTATACGGGCAATTAATCGAGAAAAATCAACAAGAAGGACCAACTAATTTAAAACAAGAAAAAGTAAACAGCTTTAAAGATTTTAATAATCTAAATAATCTATTCGAAGAACCTGGTTCAATTTTTTTCTATAATGAATCGGAATATGTTTTTCGAAATTTCTTTTTTGAGTGGACAAGTTTTCTTTTTTTATACGTAGCGCTTTTTCCTTTTTGGCTTGCATTTACAATTATTGGTAAATTAGAAGAAAAAAAGAAAAGTTCTAAATTGACACGTGCATTAATTAAAAAGCCAGCTCAAAACAATAAAAGATTAAAGGATTTAGCAGGAATTGAAAAAATTCAACCCAACTTAAAAGAGTTGATCCAATCATTAAAAGCTTCTCAATGGGGCTTTTTACCTTTTATTACACAAAGACCAATACCGAAAGGTTTTTTACTTGTAGGACCACCGGGTACTGGAAAAACATTATTAGCACAAGCAATTGCAGGTACAGCCCAAGTGACTTTATTTGCAACTGTTGCTAGTGAATTTTTAGATAGCCAAAAAGGGGTAGGTTGTGCGCGTTTACGTGATTTATTTAATAAGGCCAGAAAATCCTCACCTGCTATTATTTTTATTGATGAAATTGATACTCTAGGTAAAGCTCGTGAAGGTACAATTCATTCATTAAATAAAGGGAATAGTAATGAAGAAAAAATTCAAATCTTTACAGAATTTTTAGTTCAATTAGATGGTTTTTCTAAAAATGAAAAAGTTGTAATTATTGGTGCAACAAATTTCTCTGATAGTTTAGACCCTGCCTTTATCCGTCCAGGAAGATTTGACCGTCTATTTCAATTAGATCACCCTAACCAAAAAGCACGAATTGCAATTTTAAAATTACATATTGAAAAAAGTAATAAAAAACATAGGCAGAGTATCATTAATTGGGGAAGGGTCTCACAGCTAACTACGGGGTTTACTGGAGCAGATTTATCGGCAATGGTAAACGAATCACTTCTATACTCAATTCGTACTAAAAATAAAACAATCCATGATACAAATAGTTTAGAGCATGGTTTTTACAGAATTGCAACATATTCCAAGCCAAAAAAAGTAATGAATTCATGGCTAAAAAACCAACAAGAATTATTAGCTGAGACTCAAAATGCTTATTATCAAGCTAGTAAACAACTATTTGCAATATATTTTAAAAAATCTTTCCAAAAGAATTTAACCCTTCCTGTATTTTTTATTGAAGATCGTCCAAAAAATCCACGTTATTTAACTTTGGAAAATGAAGTTAAAAAAACAGAAATTAAACTTTTACCAAAGAAACTAGTCAAATTAGAACTGATCAATTCTTTAATTGGGGTTGCTACTGAATTTATGTTATTAGAACGTCTAAACTTAAATTCGAATAGGATATCCGATAAATATTTTTGGTTAAGTGAGCAAGGTGAAGCAGATCTGTATGAAGGTAGTCGTCTAGTAAGTCAAATGATCAATGAGTATGCTTTAATTGATGACAGTTTATTTTTTGAAGATATTCAAACAAAACATGAGAATTTTATTAATAAACCAAATCCAAACTGGAAAGAATTTTGGCTTATTTTTCAAAATAACTTTGATACAGCATTACGCGAAGAAAATGATAAACCGATTCAATTAAACTGGAGATTCTTTAAATCTTGGGCATGGTTAGAAACAAGTAGTATTTATACCCAAAGAAAAAATGTACATTGGGGTGAGTCCATTTTAGATGAAAAGAAACAAGAAAATAAAGAGTCGATTTCTCCAGATCTTTTTTATCAAACACAAAGTTTAGAAGTAACAAATCTACATTTACAATCTAGATATGACTCATTAGTACAAGCTTATTTAAAACAGGCTTTTTATGAAGCTACATGTATTCTAAAAAAGGATGAGGACTATCTCGATTTTATTGCTTACAAATATTTGTTAAAGAGAGAAATTAGTCAATAAAGAAAAGATTAATGGTTTGAGAATCTATCTTTTTTATAAGATAGATTCTCAATTTGGCTTAAATTATTAAATTACAAATGAATTTAAAAGACCTACTAAGAAAACAAGGAAGATCCATAGAGCTGCGCCTGTAGAAATAGCCCCTTTCGAACCTGCAAAACCTTCTGGAGAAGCGAATGAAACAGGAACTGCAACAATCATTAAAAAAGAAACAGTGATTAGAGCAAAAAGTGCAAGTTGGAAAATTAAAATCATAGTATAATGTCTCTACAAAATAGCAAGTAAAATTTTAGAATGCTTGATCATAAATGAATTATGATACCATAACTATTTTATATCATAATGCAGCTTCAGAGTAGAAGGAGAAAAAACTTATTATATTTCAAAAAGGGCGAACGACGGGATTTGAACCCGCGAATGATGGAGTCACAATCCATTGCCTTACCACTTGGCTACGCCCGCCTTTATTTATATAAATATATTACCAATAATTTCCTGTTTATTCAAGTATCTAACGAACAAAAAGAATACACGAATAAAAGTTGCTCTTAGCAAAAGGTTTTTGTATATTAAGAATTAGATGGCTTAGTAGCTCAGTGGTAGAGCAACGGATTCATATCCCGTCGGTCGCAGGTTCAAATCCCGCCTAAGCCAATAAAAAGAAACCTAATAGTATACTACTGATACTATTAGGTTTCTCTACTAAAAGGGCTTATTTTTGCCCCTTCTTAATTGCTTCAGTTAGTTCACCTAGAATAAGTTCGACTGAACGAATTGAGTCATCGTTTGCAGGAATAAATAAATCCGCTAAACTTGGGTCACAATTTGTATCTAGAATTGTAATTGTACGTATACCTAATTTATTACATTCTAAAACAGCATTCATTTCTCGTGGTTGCCCTACTAGAATAACAATATCTGGTTGTTTCGACATTGTTTTAATACCACCAAAAAATTTTTCTAATTTTTCACGGCGTTTATTGATTAAAGCTACTTCTTTCTTTGGTAATTTTGCTAAAACACCCATCTCATCTTGTTTTTCAATAGTTTTTAATTTATCAATACAAGTTGTCATGGTAGACCAGTTTGTTAGCATTCCACCTAACCAACGTTGGTTAACAAAGTACGAATTTGATTCAATTGCTGCTGTTTGAATAATTGGGGCAGCTTGGCGCTTTGTTCCAACAAATAAAATCGTTTTTCCTTGAGAAGCTTCTTTAGTTAAAAACTCTGAAATTTCTTCAAGACATGAAAGAGTTTGTACAATATCAATAATATGGATACCGTTTCGTTCCCCATAGATAAAGGGTTCCATTTTCGGGTTCCATCGACGAACTTGGTGTCCAAAATGTACACCTGCATCTAACATTTGTTCTAAAGTAATCATAATAAAGTGAATAGATATTGTTTCTACATCAAAATAATCGTGAATTTTTCAAGAAATTACTTGATTTTCTTGAAAAAAATGCTAAGATTTAATTAGGCCCATAGTTATAGATATCATTGCCTCTCAACCTTGTCAGGCCTGAAAAGGAGCAGCAATAAAGATGGACTTATGATTGCTATAACTGGTGGGCTCTCATGGTTATAAGGGTAAGATATTTAATGAATTTAAATATTTCCAAAGAATCATAGCCTATAAAGGCGGCACCCAGATTCGAACTGGGGGTAAAGGATTTGCAATCCTCTGCCTTACCACTTGGCCATGCCGCCATTCCGATAAATATTTCCCTGGTCTTATTATATACAATTTATTCACTTTTTTACAAGTGTATTCATAAAAATGATTAAAGATTTTAAACTTCCAGATTTAGTAGGGATTCAACGTGAAAGTTTTCTGTCTTTTCTAGAGTTCGGTTTAGCGGAAGAGTTAGGCCGAATTTCGCCAATTCAATGCTCTAAAGAAGAAGAAAGAACAGAGATTGTCTTTTATCCAGATGAAGTTGAATGGAAACGGCCAAGTTTACTACCAAATGAAGCAATCGCAAAAGCACAAACTTATTCAACTTCATTTTATATTCCAGTACAAATATTATCATTTCCTAAGAATGAAGGTATACCACGTCAATCCATACGACAAAAAGTTTTTTTAGGAGAGATTCCTTTAATGACAGGTCGTGGAACATTTATCATTAATGGTTCTTCACGAGTAATTGTAAACCAAATTGTCAGAAGTGCTGGAATCTATTATAAAACCCAATTTGATAAGAAAAACCAACAAACTTATATCGGTAGTATTCTTTCAAATCGTGGTTCCTGGTTAAGAATTGAAACTGATAAAGATGGTTTCGTTTGGGTAAAGGTTGATAAAATACGTAAATTACCTATTTTTACTTTTTTATTTGCATTAGGTATTTCCCAAAAGCAAATAGACTGTTCCTTACGACACAATAAATATCTAAATCGATCAAACTGGCAAAAAAATCGATCAAAGAAAAAGGGTCAAGAAGAAGAAGCTCCACCAATGGACCAAAAAACTGCTTTGTACCAACTTCATTACAACCTTCGACCAGATCGGCCAGCTAGTTTACGCGGTGCGGCAAGTCTTTTAGAATCTAGATTTATGGATCCAGAACGTTATGACTTAGGAAAATTAGGTAGGTTACGTTTAAATAAAAAATTACGTATCTTAGGCAACCCAACCACAACTGTTTTAAGACCTGAAGATATCCTAGCTGCTGTTGATTATTTAGTAAATTTAGAATTTGGTATTGGTAAGATTGATGATATTGATGACTTAAAAAATCGTCGGATACGAACATCAGGTGAGCTAATTCAAAACCAAATTCGAATTGGCCTTTCTCGATTAGAGAAGTTAATCCGTGACAAAGTTGAAGAAATTGATACAAAATCAGATCTCACTATTGCTGAATCTTATTTACCTAGTCGTTTCATTCATCCAAAACCTATAATTAGTTCACTACGTGAATTTTTTGGTTCAAGTCAGCTTTCTCAATACATGGATCAAACAAACCCATTAGCTGAAATTACCCATAAACGACGATTAAGTTCCCTTGGTCCAGGCGGATTAAGTAAAGATCGTGCTGGAATGGCTGTACGAGAAATTCATCCGAGCCATTATGGTAGAATTTGCCCAATTGAAACCCCAGAAGGTGGTAACGCCGGATTAGTAAGCTCATTAACCACTTATGCAAAAATAAATGAGTTAGGATTTTTGGAATGTCCATTTTATAGGGTGGATGAAGGTGAAGTAAAAAAAGACGAAGGCCCTTATTTTTTATCTGCAGAACAGGAAGAAGGCGTTTTTGTATCACCTGGCGATATTTTAGTATCAAAAACAAACCAACTCCAAAAATCAAAAATACCAATTCGTTATAAAAAAGAATTTGGTATTGCAACATCAAAAGAAGTACAGTTTATTGGTATTTCACCAATTCAAATGATTTCAGTGGCTACTTCATTAATCCCATTTTTAGAACATGATGATGCTAACCGAGTTTTAATGGGATCCAATATGCAACGTCAAGCTGTCCCATTAGTTCAACCCGAACGTCCATTTGTAGGTACAGGTTTAGAAGGACAAGTTGCACGAGATTCTGGGACAGTTTTATTAGCAAAACATAGCGGAGTTGTTGATTTAACAACTGCTGAGGAAATCCATATTAAGTCAGTTAAAAGTACAAAAAACCCGACTGCAATTCCTGATCAGATAACAATTCATCAATTACAAAGATATAAACGATCAAATCAAGCAACTTGCATTAGCCAAAGACCAAGTGTTAAGCCTGGTGATTGGGTTGAAAAAGGGGATTTAATTGCTGATGGAGCTGCTACATCGAAGGGTGAATTAGCATTAGGCAAAAATGTTTTAGTCGCTTATATGCCTTGGGAAGGATACAACTTCGAAGATGCAATTTTGATCAGTGAACGTTTAGTGTATGAAAATATTTACACATCAATTCATATTGAAAGATATGAAGTTGAAGCACGCCAAACTAAAATTGGAATGGAAGAATTTACGAAAAATCTTCCCCATGTTACTAGTGAAGCGGTGGAGCATTTAGATGAACATGGAATTGTACTTCCTGGTTGTTGGGTTGAAGCAGGTGATATTTTAGTAGGAAAAATTACGCCAAAAGGTGATTTTGATCAAACTCCTGAAAAACGTTTATTAAGGGCTATTTTTTTACAAAAAGAACCTGATGTACAAGATAGTTCTTTACGTGTTCCTAATGGGGTCAAAGGACGTGTTATTGATGTAATTAAAAAGAAAAATACAATTCGGATTTTCTTAGCCGAAAAACGTCGAATCCAGGTTGGGGACAAAATTGCTGGTAGGCATGGAAACAAAGGAATTGTTTCAAATATTTTACCTATACAAGATATGCCTTTTTTACAAGATGGCACACCAGTAGATATGGTTTTAAACCCTTTAGGAGTTCCTTCTCGAATGAATGTTGGCCAAGTTTTTGAATGTCTTCTTGGTTTAGCAGGAAAATATTTAAACCAATCCATGAAAGTTGTACCTTTTGACGAAATGTATGGAAGTGAAACTTCTCGAGGGTTAGTTTATCAAAAACTTTATGAAGCACGTAAAAAAACAATGAAAAAATGGCTTTTTGAGCCCGCATTTGCTGGAAAAACTAAAATTTTTGACGGCCGTACCGGCAATGCTTTTGACCAACCTGTTATGGCAGGTTTTCCATACATGTTAAAACTAGTTCATTTAGTTGATGATAAAATCCATGCTCGTTCGACTGGGCCTTATTCTCTTATTACACAACAACCACTAGGTGGTCGAGCAAAACATGGCGGTCAAAGATTAGGAGAAATGGAAGTTTGGGCTTTAGAAGGTTTTGGTGCTGCTTATTTACTGCAAGAATTATTAACCATAAAATCTGACGATATGCAAGGTCGTAATGATGCTCTTTACGCAATCATAAAAGGATATAAATTACCAGAACCTGGAACACCCGAGTCCTTTTCTGTTCTTTTTAGTGAACTTCGTTCTCTTTGTTTAGATATTCGAATTATTCCTAAATTGGAAATAGTAGACCTACAAATATTAGAAGATTAACAACAAAATAATTGTTCGTATAATTTTGTGCCCTTTTAATGTTTGAAAAGATTAAAAAAATGAGATTTCATAAAACTGAAACCTCACTATACTAAATGTGAAATGTATAAAATCAATCCTAAAAGTATAACCGGAATTAGAATTCAATTAGCATCGCCTGAAACTATTCGTGAATGGGCAGAGCGTTCTTTACCAGACGGAACCCTTGTTGGTGAGGTAACAAAATCTGAAACAATAAATTACCGTACATTTAAACCGGAGCCAGATGGCCTTTTTTGTGAAAAGATTTTTGGACCAGTTAAAGATTGGGAATGTTATTGTGGCCGTTATAAGCGTACTCGTGCTCCTAAAAATGAGTTTGGTTTTCAACAACCAATATATTGTCCAACATGCCAAGTAGAGATTACTGAATCACGGGTACGAAGATACCAACTTGGTTATATTAAATTAGCAGCCCCCGTATCCCATATTTGGTATCTAAAAAGTAGTCCTAGTTATCTTGCAACATTACTAGGTTTCAAAATTAGTGAAGTTGAAAGTATTTTATATTTTACTGATTATTTTGCAGATAAAGCAGAAGAATATGTAACAGTTAGTCCACACCCATGGAATGCTTTTCGTTGGGATGAAAGTCAAGAGTTTCATTTAGAAAAGTGGAATCCAGGATTTGATATTGAAGGAAACCCTTTAACTACGCAATCAAAAGAAGATTTTTTAACTGATCCTACTGATAACTTTGGTGCACAAGCAATTGAACAAAAGCTTGGTGAAAAAAATGTAGCAAAGATGGTTCAAGTTCTTTTAAATCAGTATGAAAAATTACCTAAAAGTGTTGCTGATATAAAAACACAAAAAGAGCGTGAAAAAATTTTACGTAAAAAGAAAATGTTAGCTCGCCGTCTCCGTTTATTTACTTTCTTTTGTGATTCAGGGATTGATCCAAAATGGATGATCTTGCATTATCTTCCTGTTTTACCACCGGATTTACGTCCTATGGTACAATTAACTGGTGGTCGATTTGCAACATCAGATTTAAATGATCTTTACAGACGCGTTATTAACCGAAATAATCGTTTAACAAAATTTTTGACGATTATGGCACCAGATCTTGTAATTAAAAATGAGAAACGTCTTTTACAAGAAGCCGTTGACTCGTTAATTGATAATGGGCGGCGTGGTAAAACTGTCCTCGGGACTAACAATCGCCCCTTGAAATCGCTATCGGATATTATTGAAGGAAAACAAGGACGTTTCAGACAGAACCTTTTAGGAAAACGTGTTGATTACTCAGGTCGATCGGTTATCGTTGTAGGACCTAGTCTTTATGTTTATCAATGCGGATTACCTCGTGAAATGGCTATTGAATTATTTCAGCCATTTTTGATACGTAAACTAATGGAATATCGTTTTGCACAGACAATTCGTGGTGCTAAAGCAAAAATCCAAAAGGGCGGGGCAATTGTTGATGAACTATTAAAAGATGTGATGCAAGGCCACCCTATTTTACTTAACCGTGCTCCAACTTTACATCGTCTTGGAATTCAAGCTTTTCAACCCGTTTTGATTGGTGGTCGTGCCATAAAGCTCCATCCACTTGTTTGTCCCGCATTTAATGCCGATTTTGATGGAGACCAAATGGCGGTCCATGTTCCTTTATCTGTGGCAGCACAAACAGAGGCACGTTTACTAATGCTAGCCTCGAATAATTGGTTATCACCTGCAACCGGCCAACCAATTCTTTTACCTAGTCAGGATATGGTTATAGGTTGCTATTATTTAACTGTTGAAGATAATTCACCTTATTATTTAAATACTTCAAAACCTTATTTTTTTGAACTAGAAGAAGCGATTAATGCATACCATAACCGAACTTTAGATATACATAACATTATTTGGTTTGCGTGTAGCCGAGAAATGCTCGAAAGTTGTGAGGAAAATGAAGCTCCAATGGAAATTCGTATAGGAAAAAAACGAAATATTAGAAGAATATACAAAAGAGCTCTAATTTTAGAAAAACCATCAAAACAACAACAGAGTGGTTGCATACTAAGTTCAGAACAAATATTTATCCGAACAACAATAGGACGTATGATTTTTAGTCGAGTGATTTCTGATAATAATAAATCACTTTTTTAATGCAATTTTGTAGAAAATCTTCAAGGTTATTATCAAAGGAGAACAAAAAATGAGTAAATTTTTTTTTAATCAAAAAATTGATAAAGGAGAATTACGACGTCTGATTGCGTGGCATTTAAGAATCCATGGTAGGGTTAGTACTTTAACTATGGTTGAAAAATTAAAGAAATTAGGATTTCATCATGCAACAACTGCTGGAATTTCTTTAGGTCTAGAAGATTTAAAAATACCACCAGCAAAAAAGCTATTACTTGCCTTAGCAGAAAATGAAGTTTTACAAGCTGATGATCGATGTTCTCGGGGTAAAATTACGGCTGTTGAACGTTCACAAAAAATTCTAGATGTTTGGAATGCAGCAAGTGAACTATTAAAAAATGAAGCTGTAACTCATCTTGAAGAGACAAATTTACTGAATCCTGTTTATATGATGACATTTTCAGGAGCCCGAGGTAATTTATCACAAGTAAGACAACTTATTGGTATGCGAGGCCTAATGGCGGACCCCCAAGGTGAAATTATTGACCTACCAATTAAAAGTAATTTCCGTGAAGGTTTAACGGTAACTGAGTATATTATTTCGTGTTATGGTGCTCGAAAAGGTTTAGTAGATACTGCTTTAAAAACAGCTAACTCCGGTTACTTAACTCGACGTTTAGTTGATGTTGCGCAAGCAGTAATTATTAAAGAAGTTGATTGTGGAACAACACAAGGCATTTTCTTAGAGTCTTTAATGGAAGATAATAAAGTCTTATTACCTTTAAAAAAAAGGTTGGTTGGTAGAGTTTTAGCAAGGCCAATAAAAAAAAGATGGGTTTTAATTGGGAAAAGAAATCAAGATATTTGTCCTGATATCGCATTTAAAATTATTAAATCTAAACAAACCAAAGTTTATGTACGATCACCTTTAACGTGTCAAACAATTCGACATGTTTGTAAACTTTGTTATGGTTGGAGTTTAGCAAATGGTTCAATGGTAGATCTTGGTGAAGCGGTAGGAATTATTGCAGCACAATCTATTGGTGAGCCTGGAACACAACTGACTATGCGAACTTTCCATACTGGGGGTGTTTTTTCTACTGATGTTGCTGATCGTTTTTATGCTCCTTATCACGCTGTATTAACCTATGATTTATCCGACCAAGCAAAAAAAACCCGAACACCCTTTGGGCAAGAAGCCGTTTTTTTTGATAAGCCGATTGATCTTTGTTATAAAAAGATTTCTTTAAAAACTCAAAATTTTAAGGGCCAAACCCAAACTAAGCAAAGAAAAAAATTAGGGATCAGTGGTGATGTATTTTTTCAGAAAATACCAGCCTATACTTTAATTTATATCAAGTCAAATCAAAAAGTTTATTGGAAACAAGTAATTGCCGAAGTTTCTGATTTACAAACAATTAAATCTGGACCAAAAACAAACTTAGGAGTCCGAGCAATTAAAGAAGTTTGTTCATCAATTTCAGGACAAGTTTTTTTCCACCAAGTAACAACAGTCATTTTTAATTCAGAGACAGAAACTGAAAAGAATTCAAAAAACTCAGGAAAAAAACCAAAGCAAATAAAGCAAAAAGCTAGTGTATATGCACAAGGCAATGCTTATATTTATGTTCTTGAAGCTAAAGTTGTTCCTTTATCTTCATTCCCATTTCCTTTTTTAATGAACCGGGACATCTTATTAACAACAAAAAAACAAGAGATTGATAACGACAATCTTTTTCAAGAAAAAGCATACTCTTTAGCTTTAAGACCTGCTATTATTGGTTTTCAATTTCCTCAACCGGACCCTTTTCATTTTTCCAACACTCAAAATTTCTCTTGGATTGCTGGTAATTTAAATCAGTCTTTTGGTCAAATCTTTTTTGGCAACCAAATACTACCATTATGCGATACATATAAGCAATTACAAGTGTTCAATCATCTAAATGGTCAACAAACATGCTTAACTACTAGTTTGCAATTAGATGCAATTAAAAATTCAACTTCATACGGTTTCTTTTCTAAACTATCTTCTATTCAAAAAGATAATAAGAAATTAGAAAACCTTTATTGCTTTGATACTTCGCCTTCATTCTCAATGAATGAAACCTTTCCTATTTGGTTTTATTTACCAAAACAAAGCGAATTACCTACCTCTTTAAAGAAACTAAAGAAGCTATTTTCAAAGAATTTACTCCTTATAAATCCATTTACTAAAATGGTGGATAAAATCCAATTCAATGAATCTGTATTTGTTGAATGGAAATCGTTTTTAGATAATGAAAAAAAGAAAGTGTATTTTGGTTTAGTTTTTAGAAAACAAATCCCAAGTCATTTATTTCATTCAGTTATTGAGAATAACCAACCTTACATTTTTTCACAGGAAAGTTCAGTTGTCTATTCTTCATTACCAGGAACACCATCTTTACGTCTCCTAAAATTAGAAAATTCTCCAATAAATTCAGATGCTGAACAATATTCCGTAGAAAAAGAGAAAGAAACTGAAATATTAATAAAAACAGATAAAGAAGAAAAGTCCTGCCTATTTGAAAAAGAAAAACAACATATAACATATTTTCTTAATGGTAAAAAACCAATTGTAAAAATTGCATCTGTTGTTTGTATAGGAGACCAATTAGCAATAGGTATTAAAGCAACTATTTCAGGAATTGTACAGCAAGTAACAAAAAATGAAATTACTGTAAGAAAAGGTAGCCCTTATAGGGCTTCCGATAAAAGCCTTCTTTCAGTTACTAATAATAGTTTGATTTATGAAGGTGCTACTTTATTCCACTTAACGTATCAAAAAGCAAAATCAGAAGATATTGTTCAAGGTCTCCCTAAAATTGAAGAATTATTAGAAGCTAGACGTACAAAAGATCTTCAACCAATACCAAACAATTCTCATGATAAGTTACAAGAACTTTTTGATATGTATAAAAAGCGTTGTGGAACTGAAATTGCTGCACGGCTTAGTTTGAAAAAAATCCAACAGTTTTTAGTAGAAGGTGTACAAAAAGTTTACCAGTCTCAAGGAGTAGAGATTTCAGATAAACATGTTGAAATTATTGTAAAACAGATGACATCTAGAGTGTTTGTCATCCATGGTGGGCAAACACCTTTACTTTATGGTGACTTAGTCGAGTTATATAAAATAAATAAATTGAATGAGGATGCCATTGCATGTGGTCGTCAAACAGTGACGTATGAACCTATTATTTTAGGAATCACTAAAGCCTCTTTAAAAACGGAAAGTTTTTTATCAGCTGCAAGTTTCCAAGAAACAACTCGTGTGTTGACCCAAGCAGCAATTCAAGGTCGGTTAGATGTATTTAGAGGGTTAAAAGAAAATGTGTTAATGGGTAAATTAATCCCAGCTGGTACTGGTTTTATCCAAAACAACTAATAGGTACTAAAAAAATATCCAAAATTGTAAAAAAATTGGTTATGCCAATATTAATTAAAAACAATTAGGAAAAAAACACTCAATGTTTTTTTCCTAATTGTTTTTAATTAAACTTCTGACTTTGACTTTTCTAGAACCAAAGTAGTTGTAATTCCTAATTTATCAGAGAATGCTTTTGGTGGTGCTTTACGTCGATCTTCTTGTAAATAATGTCCAGTGTGGATTGGTTTACAAGCAGTTAATTCATGCTTAATTGTATGAAAACGGTGCTTTTGTAAAGGTTTTTTACGTCCTTGGATAATATCTTGTTCCTGAGAAACTTTTTTGCGAAGTTTAATAACTGCATCAATAATAGCTTCTGGTTTAGGAGGGCATCCCGGTAGATAAACATCAACTGGAATTAATTTATCAACACCACGAACAGTACTATAAGAATCAGTACTAAACATACCACCAGTAATAGTGCAAGCACCCATTGCAATGACGTATTTAGGCTCTGGCATTTGTTCATAAAGTCGAACTAACGAAGGTGCCATTTTCATAGTAACTGTACCAGCAGTAATAATTAAATCAGCTTGTCTTGGGCTTGATCTAGGAACTAGACCAAATCGGTCAAAATCAAAACGTGACCCAATCAATGAAGCAAATTCAATAAAACAACAACTTGTTCCATAAAGTAACGGCCATAGGCTTGAAAGCCTAGCCCAATTATGTAAATCATTTAATGTTGTAAAAATAACATTAGATGATAAATCTTCAGTAACTTCCGATGATTCTAAAGAGTAGGTTATTTTTTGTAAATTATCATTTAAGACCATTCAAGTGCTCCTTTTCTCCATGCATAAACTAAACCTAAAATTAAGATAGTTATAAAAACTAAAGCTTCTAAAAATGCAGAAAGCCCTAATTGACGAAATGTAACAGCCCAAGGGTAAAGAAAAAGAGTTTCAACATCAAATAATACGAATAGCAATGCAAACATATAATAACGGATGTTAAACTGGATTCGAGCTTCACCCATTGGCTCAATACCTGATTCGTATGTTGTTCGTCTTTCTGGTCCTATTCCTTTGGGTCTTAGTAATTTTGACGTGCTTAACGCTAAAACTGGTACAAGACAAGCAATAAAGAAGAAAAGAAAAACATAGGTATACTCATTAAGAACAAACACAATTCCTCCTTTTTTAGTCTAATTTTTATTTTAGCACCTTTAAAGAAGCAAAAAGATATTGACTTAATTTATCTTTGAATAAACTAAAGACTTTTTATTTTTTTTTGTGTAAAATAAAGTAAGTAATTCAGAAATGATTCAAAATAAAGGTTACTTTTACAAACCTTTAGAAAAAAAAATAAAAAGTAGATCCAAATGAGTGAATCAACAAACGAACGTCCAGTTTTTCCTTTTACTGCGATTGTTGGACAAGAAGAAATGAAGCTTGCATTAATCCTAAATGTAATTGACCCCCAAATTGGAGGGGTAATGATTATGGGTGATCGTGGTACAGGAAAATCAACAACTGTAAGAGCACTAGTAGATCTTCTTCCTGAAATTACAGTAATTGAAAATGACCCGTTTAATACTGCTCCTAAAGATCCATCAGAAGCAGGAACACAACAAATTAAGATTCCTATGGTAGATTTACCACTAGGTGCAACAGAAGATCGTGTTTGTGGAACTATTGATATTGAAAAAGCTTTAACGGAAGGTGTCAAAGCTTTTGAACCAGGTTTACTAGCAAAAGCAAATCGTGGAATTCTCTATGTTGATGAGGTAAACCTACTAGATGATCACTTAGTTGATGTACTTTTAGATTCAGCAGCATCTGGTTGGAATACCGTAGAACGTGAGGGTATTTCTATTTGTCACCCAGCACGATTTATTCTAGTAGGTTCAGGAAACCCAGAAGAAGGAGAGTTAAGACCTCAATTATTAGACCGATTTGGTATGCATGCACAAATTGGTACAGTACGTGAACCTGATCTACGAGTTAAAATTGTAGAACAGCGAACTCGATTTGATGAATATCCACAAACTTTTCGAGATGAGTATCAAGAGTCACAAGATGCTTTAACTTCAAAGATTACTGCAGCACGTGAATTATTAAAAAAAGATACTGTAACTCTTTCATATGATTTACAAGTAAAAATTTCTGAAATTTGTTCAGAACTAAACGTTGATGGACTTCGTGGTGATATTGTAACAAACCGTGCAGCAAAAGCTTTAGCAGCATTTGATTTACGTGAAGAAGTAACAGCTGAAGATATTTTCAAAATTGTTACTTTATGTTTACGACACCGTTTAAGAAAGGATCCTCTAGAATCAATTGATTCAGGTACTAAAGTTCAGGAAGTTTTTAGCTCAGTTTTTGGCTACTAATTTTTAAATAGGATCTGTTTTTTGATATTTGAGATACCTTTTCAAGGTATCTCAAATATCAAAAGTTGACAAAGGCTAATATAAAAAATAAGATAAAGCTAGATTTAATTTATTTTTTGAAGAATAAAAAGCTATCTTGCCACGGTCGCCTAATGGACGGGCATCAACCTTCTAAGTTGTTCTGTGCAGGTTCGAATCCTGCCCGCGGTATTAATACCTTAAAAATGATGGGAAAAAAACCATTAAAAAGCAGATTGCAAATAGCAACATAATGAAATTCTTGTTATAATTAAGTTAATTGCCTAATTGATTGAAGATCTATGGGAAACCTTTTTCATGTCTATGACTACTTTTAATTCAATGTATGAACTTGCAAGTGTAGAAGTTGGTGAACACTTTTATTGGAGTTTTGGAGATTACCAAGTACATGGTCAAGTACTGATCAACTCTTGGATTGTTATTGCAATTATCCTTGCGATGGCTGTTCTAACAACTCGTAATTTAAAGCCAATTCCAGAAGGTGGGCAAAACTTTATCGAGTATGTTTTAGAATTTATCCGTGATATTGCTAAAACACAAATTGGCCACGAGTACAAAACATGGGTACCATTCATTGGTACAATGTTTTTATTTATTTTCGTATCAAACTGGTCAGGTGCACTTGTTCCGTGGAAAATTATTGAACTTCCACATGGTGAACTAGGTGCTCCAACAAATGATATTAATACTACAGCTGGTCTAGCACTTTTAACTTCTGTAGCATATTTCTATGCTGGTATCGGTAAGCGTGGTCTTGAGTACTTTACAAAGTATGTTCAGCCAACACCAGTTCTATTACCTATTAACGTACTAGAGGATTTTACTAAACCACTATCTCTAAGTTTCCGACTTTTCGGGAACATCTTAGCAGATGAGCTAGTTGTAGCCGTTCTAATTTCTTTAGTACCTCTAGTTATCCCAATTCCACTTATTTTCCTTGGTCTTTTCACAAGTGCGATCCAAGCTCTTATTTTTGCAACGCTTTCTGGTGCTTACATTGGTGAAGCTATGGAAGGCCATTAATTTTAGCTTAAGCTAAGAGTTTTTAAAGACAAGAAAAAAGATGCTTAGGTTTTCAAATTTTTGAAAAACCTGGTAGTCTTGAATTAATCTAGAAAATTTTTTTGTTCTAGATACCTCGAAATAAAGAGAAGAAAAAAATTGATTTTTATCTAAAAAAAGGAGATTCTCATGAACCCATTAATTTGTGCTGCTTCTGTTATTGGTGCTGGTCTTGCAATTGGTCTAGGTGCTATTGGTCCTGGTATTGGTCAAGGTACTGCAGCTGGTCAAGCTGTTGAAGGTATTGCTCGTCAGCCTGAAGCTGAAGGTAAGATCCGTGGTACTCTTCTACTTTCACTAGCTTTCATGGAAGCCCTAACAATTTACGGTCTTGTAGTTGCTCTTGCAATTATCTTCGCTAACCCATTTGTAGGTTAGAATTAAATACTTACGAGTAATTCGTATTTATTCTAAATATTAGTTATATCGCTAAGTTTGGATTATTTTTAATAATCCAAACTTAGCGATAAATTGCATTTCACAATTAAAATAACTAGAATACTCTCTATTGGAAGCCAACCTTTCCTTTTTCTTATTCATGAGATTCAAAAGAGGGTGGTTTCCAATAGACCCTCTACAATTGAAAAAAACTGGAGGTTCTCCCTACCATGATCATAAATATTAGTGATTTCCCTTTAGGGGATGGCTTTGGCATTAATACAAACCTATTAGAAACGAATGTACTAAACTTAGCAGTCGTTATTGGTGTTTTAGTTGTTTTTGGTGGTGACGTCCTAACTTCTATCCTAAAAAATCGTCAAGAACTTATTGTAAAGAGTTTAAATGATGCTGAGGAAAGATTTCAGGAAGCTACAGCAAAACTAGAAGCAGCAAAAGCTCAATTAGAAGTTGCTAAGACTAAAGCTGAAGAAATTCGTGCTCAAGGTCTAGTTACAGCTAAGCAAGGATCAGAGAATTTATTAGCACGTGCAGAAGAAGACATAAAGCGTTTAGAAGATACAAAACAAACAAGCTTACGTTTTGAAGAAGAAAAAGCGATCGAAGAAGTTTGTTCACGTGTACGTGAATTAGCACTAGAATCTGCTCTTCAAAAAGTAAAGAAACGTCTTGATGCAAATCTACAAAGACGAGTAATTGATTTAAATATTGCTTTATTAGGACAACTTTCTTAATTTTTTATAAAAATTAAAGTCAAAGTAACTCAAAAGATTTTTTGGACAAAATGTGTGTTAAGTTCGCCTAACCAAACAAACCTTCCCCTTACAAAGAAGACCTATGGTAAAAATTAGACCTGACGAAATTAGTAGTATTATCCGCCAACAGATTGAAGAGTACAACAAAGAAGTTAAAGTTGTTAACGTTGGTACTGTACTTCAAGTTGGTGATGGAATTGCACGAATTTACGGCTTAGAAAAAGTAATGGCTGGTGAACTTGTAGAATTCCAAGATGGAACAGTAGGTATTGCCTTAAACCTTGAAGCTGATAACGTTGGTGCCGTTCTTATGGGATCAGGTTTATCTATTCAGGAAGGTGATTCAGTTAAAGCTACAGGTAAGATTGCTCAAATCCCTGTTGGTGAAGCTTTCCTAGGACGTGTTGTTGATGCTCTAGCTCGACCAATTGATGGTAAAGGTGCTATTGCAAGTTCAGAAAGTCGTCTGATCGAATCTCCAGCTCCTGGAATTATCGCACGTAAGTCTGTTTACGAACCACTACAAACTGGTCTTGTTGCTATTGATGCGATGATTCCAATTGGTCGTGGACAACGAGAGCTTATTATTGGTGACCGTCAAACAGGAAAAACAGCTGTAGCTACAGATACAATCCTTAACCAGAAAGGTGAAGGCGTTGTTTGTGTTTATGTTGCTATTGGTCAAAAGGCTTCATCAGTTGCACAAATTGTAACAACTCTTGAAGAACGTGGTGCAATGGAATACTCTATTATTGTTGCATCAAACGCTGATTCTCCAGCAACACTTCAGTACTTAGCTCCATATACTGGTGCTTCTCTTGCTGAATTCTTTATGTACACTGGTCGAGCTACTCTTGTAATCTACGATGATTTATCGAAGCAAGCTCAAGCTTACCGACAAATGTCTCTTCTACTTCGTCGTCCACCAGGTCGTGAAGCATACCCTGGAGACGTTTTCTACCTACACTCTCGCCTTCTTGAGCGAGCTGCTAAGCTTAGTGAAGCACTTGGTGAAGGTAGTATGACTGCACTACCTATTGTTGAAACACAAGCTGGTGATGTATCTGCATACATTCCAACTAACGTAATTTCAATTACAGATGGTCAGGTTTTCCTTTCTTCTGATATTTTCAACTCAGGTATTCGTCCAGCTATTAACGTTGGTATTTCTGTATCACGTGTTGGATCAGCTGCTCAAATTAAAGCAATGAAGCAGGTAGCTGGTAAGCTTAAGCTTGAATTAGCACAGTTTGATGAACTTGAAGCATTCTCGCAGTTTGCTTCGGATCTTGATGTTGCTACTCAAAACCAACTTGCACGTGGTGTTCGTTTACGTGAGCTTCTAAAGCAAGCTCAATCAGCTCCATTAGTAGTTGCTGATCAGGTTGCTACTATTTACACAGGTGTAAATGGTTTCCTTGAGCCAATTGAAGTTGCGGATGTTCGTGAATTCCTTATTGGTCTTCGTGATTACCTTAACACTTCTAAGCCTAAGTTTGGCGAAATGGTTCGAGAAACTAAAGCATTTAGCCCAGATGCTGAAGCACTTCTTAAAGAAGCTATTGCTGAATACACAGCAACTTTCTTAGCAGGTAAGAAGTAATTAAACGTACTTTTTTGTTAATTTAATTAAAAGTTCGCTAAAAGATAAAGAAAGGGTCTCTCTTAAGAGAGACCCTTTCTTTATCTTTTATATTTGATACGATTACTAAAATCTTTTTTATTAAATTTTACCGTGGGTTCGAATCCCACCTTCTCCGAGTCAGATTTTCACTCTTTTTTACGTACACTTCTTTTTTGGTATTACATATGTACCTTTTCTCTGTTGGAGCACAACCCATTCTTTTTTACCTAGCCAATAGTCATCCATTTTATAGATACACTAAATTTGAATATTAAAATCAATGGTAGTATTTGAAAAGATTTTAATAAGTTAAAACATTAAAATACCCTTAGTTTTATCTTTTTAAGTTATAATAAGTATAACAAATAGATTTTTTTAATTTATTTGGGAAAAATTTTATTATTTTAAAACTTAACAAAAATCATGACAGCAACTTTAGAAAGACGCGAAAGCACTAGCCTATGGGCTAAATTCTGTAACTGGATCACTTCAACTGAGAACCGCCTTTACATCGGTTGGTTCGGTGTTCTTATGATCCCAACTCTACTTACTGCAACTTCTGTATTCATCATCGCATTCATCGCAGCTCCTCCTGTTGATATCGACGGTATCCGTGAGCCAGTTTCTGGTTCTCTACTTTACGGTAACAACATCATCTCTGGTGCTGTAGTTCCAACTTCAAACGCTATTGGTCTTCACTTCTACCCAATTTGGGAAGCAGCTTCTCTTGATGAGTGGCTTTACAACGGTGGCCCTTACCAGCTTGTAGTTTGTCACTTCTTCATCGGCATTTGCTGCTACATGGGTCGTGAGTGGGAACTTTCATACCGTTTAGGTATGCGTCCTTGGATCGCTGTTGCATACTCTGCACCAGTTGCAGCTGCTACTGCAGTTTTCATCATCTACCCTCTAGGTCAAGGTTCATTCTCTGATGGTATGCCTCTAGGTATCTCTGGTACTTTCAACTTCATGATCGTATTCCAGGCTGAGCACAACATCCTTATGCACCCTTTCCACATGCTAGGTGTAGCTGGCGTTTTCGGCGGCTCTCTATTCTCTGCTATGCATGGTTCTCTTGTTACTTCATCTCTAATTCGTGAGACTACTGAGAACGAATCAGCTAACGCTGGTTACAAGTTCGGTCAAGAAGAAGAAACTTACAACATCGTTGCAGCTCACGGCTACTTCGGTCGTCTAATTTTCCAGTACGCTTCTTTCAACAACTCTCGTTCTCTACACTTCTTCCTAGCTGCATGGCCAGTTGTAGGTATTTGGTTCACTGCTCTAGGTGTTTCAACTATGGCTTTCAACCTTAACGGTCTAAACTTCAACCAGTCAATCGTTGATTCTCAAGGTCGTGTTATTAACACATGGGCTGACATCATCAACCGTGCTAACCTAGGTATGGAAGTAATGCACGAGCGTAACGCTCACAACTTCCCTCTAGATCTTGCTTCTGTTGAAGCTCCAGCTGTTAACGGCTAATTAGATCTGTAAGTCAATCGACTTAGATAAAGGGCCTCCTTCGGGAGGCCTTTTTTTAGTTACTATTTTTTTTAATTTTTGGAAGCATAATACAT
>Ga0213864_10000102_pt1 | contig 34733 bp, 47 predicted proteins | sample PICome_5_FD_160078 | JGI IMG/M metagenome (GOLD analysis project Ga0213864, IMG submission 160078) | Coastal seawater microbial communities near Pivers Island, North Carolina, United States - PICO247 | ecosystem: Environmental > Aquatic > Marine > Coastal | place: USA: North Carolina... | reverse complement strand
CCCATAGCCACGGATTGAGAACTTTGAGCTATCTGACCAGATTGGAAGCCGATGGCAACGGATTGTGTATTTTGACCATATTCACCCGAATTGTCGCCCATTGCTACTGATTGCGTCCCTTGATAAGACTGACCGGCGTTAGAACCAATAGCCACCGACGATCCATTTTGTGAAAGTTCACCTGCAACGTAACCAATGGCGACAGATTCTGCACCTTGGGAGGTTCGCCCCGCGTTGTTGCCTATGGCAACGGATTGTGTTCCTTGACTTGTTTGACCACTTTGATAGCCAATGGCAGTCGTTTCAGTGTGTTGATCTAATTGACCAGCTTTGTAACCAATCGCCGTTGATCGATCACCTTGATTGGATTGCCCCGCCTGAAAACCAAATGCAAGGGTTTCATCCCCTTGATTGACTTCTGCCGTGCCGAAACCCAATACAAGACTATTGTTACCCTGGTTTACACGACCACATTGGTAACCAATTGCGATGGATTGCGAACCTTGAGCTATCTGTCCAGATTGAAAGCCAATTGCGATACTTTGTGCATTTTGTCCAATTTGACCAGATTCAAAACCAAGGGCTACAGCCTGAGACCCTTGTATAGATTGACCAGATCTATAACCAATTGCTATAGACTGTGCATTTTGTCCCACTTCACCACATTCTTGACCAACGGCTACTGACCTTGTTCCTTGTTCTGTTTTACCTGCGTGATATCCCATAGATACAGACTTCTCCCCCTGAAGTGAAAATCCCGCTTCCGAACCAATAGCAATCGCGTTTATACCTTGTGACGTTTTACCGGCATTTTTGCCAATTGTAATTTCATCAAAATTATAGTTTATAGATGTAGGTGGTGTTGACGTCGTTTCCTGTGTATTATCCTGGTTAAGTTCAGCTAAATACACATGAGTAAATCTACTTGAGTTGCCCACTGTAACCATTATTACTATTAGTTTGCAAATAAAATACCACCAAGTCCATTTCGTACTCTGAGGACATTATAGTTAACAGCGTATACGGTGAGTTCGTCGTCATCTGCACGGTTGGTGCCTTTGACTATATCTCTAATTACAATTTTTGCGTTGTCAAGTCTACTAAAATTACATGTACCGGTTGGCTTATATTCAGAAGCATTTTTACAAAAGTGATAAGCAAAATACCTAGTATACAATGGTGAGTCTTCGGTTTCAACAAAGTTTACAATACCAAATTTAGAATGCAAATAGTTTTGTACTGTGTGGAAGTAAAGCGGCGACATATTTTCTATGAGTGCAGTTCCATTTAAGTATATATCGGCGCTAGAAAAAGAAAGTTTATCTTCTTCTATAATACCCCCTTCTGCCTTATATCCAAAGAATAAACTCTTAATTGGGTGATTGAAAGAAGACAAATCCAGCGTTGTCTTTGGTAACTGTATTTTGTCATTTGTTTTTTGAACTTGTGTAATCACGAGATCCATGGGAGTATTGATAAACTTATTTCTTTCTTCTGTATCCAAAAAAACATAGTTTCCGTAACACTTCACACCCGAAACATTTTGATTAGCAAAGTTTATTCGGATTTCAATTTCTTGAAATTGCAGAGCCACGAGGGGTAAAAACATATCATTGTCACAAAAGAAGAAATGCAATGGGATGAACTTGTGATTTGATTGGGATGTTTTGTTCAAAATTTCTTGCGCCTTAACAAAATTTTCCGCGAGGTAATTTTGCCAAATGTCGGAAATAAATTCATACGGGTGAGAATCTACTTTAACCCCACCAATGTAAAAATCTATAACTGCACCATCAAATTTTGTAAGTAAATCCGTACCTTCAAACCACACCGCGTTAATCAAATCACCCCAAGCTGGAATAACAATTGAACTATCATGTGTAGTAATTTCTTTAATTAATCTTGGAGCTTGTGAAAAATTGGTATGTCTTTTATACTTCATGCTGAAGAGTGACATACCAGTATCACTGCTTATATAAACGTCTTGTGCACCTTTTGAAGCAAGTTGAACCAATGCACCAGACATTTATTTATTGTTCAGATTATAAAAACAGACACTTTCCCTGAGGGAAGTCATCCTTCTTTTCGTCTTCAACTTTCCCATGTATTTTAAAACCACCTTGGCGATATACTTTCATTCGCTTGTAAAACATTGCTGTAAAGAGAGACCAAGGGTCGTGAATGTCATAGATGTGGGGATTATTCTTTTTACCTTTAGTTTCTCTCATAATTCTTCCAATACTTTGAGTTATGTCAGACTTGGGGGATGCCAAAATAACTGTATCTAGTGTTGGGATATCAAGGCCTTCATGTGCCTGACTAAATGTGGCAAAAATAATTTTCTTTTTAGATGAAGCCTGGAGATCAGCTTCTTTCATTCCACCCATGTATAGACCCGATGTCTTTGGAAAGCATTGGTGAAGCATTTCGCAATGCCATCGTCTATCACTGAGGACAAGAAGTTGCCTTGTTCCTGCCGACGCTTTCTTGATAAGTTCAACAAGCATTTGATTTCTTTTTCTATCTTCAACTACTTCTGTAATCATATTTGGCATTGACACTTTGCCAAATCTTGTTGAAGGTGGTGGGTTTCTATAGTTGAATGATTCATACGTTATTGAGAAAACTTCAACTTGTTCTTGATTTTTTCTTTCAACTGCAAAAAATGTGGGGCCCATGAACCAGTGAAGTACCTTTGTGAGACCATCCTTCCTTTCAGGTGTTGCCGAAAGGCCAAAGATATGTTTTGGACACAATTTGAATAGCGATTGTGAAAACACTTTGGCACATATATGATGTGCTTCATCAACAATGAGAGTTCCAACACTATCAAAATCACTGAAGGAGTATTCTTTTAGTGAGAGAGATTGGAGCATCGCAATAATGAAATCGCAATCAGTCTCCTTTTTGTCTTGTTGAACTATGCCGATAGTGGCACCTGGACAGAACTGTTGGATTCTCTCCTTCCATTGATCGGCGAGAAACTGTTTATGCACGACAATCATTGTTCGATACCCCAATTTACAAGCTATCGCCAAGGATACGGTGGTCTTTCCATACCCGCATGGGAGCGAGAGAACTCCATGACCCGCATTAAGAGCCGCAGCAAGTGCGGCGTTCTGATGAGTGGCATCTCTGAGTTGTCCAACAAATTTAGCGTTTGATCTGGCTGGTTCTGGGCGTTTGTCCTCCTTAGGATCTCCAAGTTTACTAGTTCCGTAGAATCTTGGAACGCAGACTCCATTCTTAGCTGTTCTAAAAACCTTGAAAGGTGGTGGAGGAAATCCATAATCGCTATTGACTTGTGGTCTTACTGTTAATTCCTTTTTAATTTCCTGAATTGGTCCCCCAGTGACGAGATACCCCGTCCTTGTCAGCATTAATATATTAAAGATACGAAACTTTATGTAACTAAATGCCAACTCTTGACGTTGATGAGAACATTAAAAAGATACGAGAATCAATTGAACTTACCTACCAAGAACTCCATCGACTTCAAGGAAGCCTTCGTGTCTTTATGGGATTCAAGGAAGCTGGTTTGAAGGAAATTGACATTCCAGAAAAGACTGAAGAAGTCAAGGAAGTGAAGTAATAGACACAAGTTTCCAAGCGTAGCCACTATATTCACCAACATTCCAAACGCCCGCAAAATCTACTTGAACTTCGACTTCATTACCCTTTATAAGAGACTGCACTGGACGCCCTTTTACGTCACACATCACTCTCCTATATCGGAATGGAACCTTGACAGTAAGAACTCGTCCATCGATTGGATTATCTACATGTCCATTTTTAATGAGATGAGACTTATTCGCGTGCATTCGACAGATGATTTGTGAACAATTTTCAGGAATGACCAAACGAATATACTTTTTCTCGTTATGGTCATACATGGGTTCGTAAATGTTTGCTACAAACTTCATCGATTCCTATTTATGTATAATAAAATCAAAACTATAAGTGACAATAAAACAATTGTTAAAACATCTGTGACAAGACGTGGTTCAAATGGTTGCCTTGTACCAAACGATTTGTGACTAAGTGTTCTAGATACTTCAATTGCTGCTTCTATACTTGAAAATGGTGTTTTTCTTGGTGACATCATACCACACATGGCAACTTTAGAACACTTACCAAAGAAAGGGAGTTGGCCATGAAGGCTGAGAACACCCGAAGATTGACTAAAAACCCATTTGTCTTCTATCCATTCAGAACCCCAACCAATTCTAGCATTCTTGGGTAATGGTAAATCAAGGTCTTGAATAACTCGCGCCTTTATATTTTCTGGTGGTGTAGTTAAAATATCTTCTGTAAGATTGCATATTACACAAGAAACTGTCTTTCCATCTGAGAGAACAACTGGTTGTAAATCCCACTCGGTTTTTGCGGCGATTTCAAGATCATCACCAAGTTTTATTGGTTCGTCATAATCAAGTAGAACATTAATACATCCATATGTACTTTGTCTCACCTTTTTGTCTGCATCTGGGCCCCAATTATTTCCTAAGAAGTTTAATGCGGGGCTGTTATCAATACACAAAAACATAAATCCGTCGTTTATAATAGTTTCGTCGGTAAACATGGCTTCATAATCCTCGTCAAAATATTCAACTTTGTGTAGTTCTTTTCCAAACACAAAATTGACACCCTTCTTTAAAAGTGCAAATTGCATTTGATCACACATAACTTTTCCAGAAACTTTTTGGGTATATTGTTTTGAAAGTCCAACATAATCAAAACTTTTTACAAATTCATAAGCTGACATTACATCCCAAGTAACACCATCCATGATAAGTGGAAGATGTTCAATAAAATTTTGTCCACTTTTTGAGAATTCCCCACTGGCTTCTTTGAGAGACACACCCTTATATTTTTCAGGTTGAGAAAGTACACGTACAGCGAGTGATGTTAAGAGGCCATAGTCTTTTAAATTTAATGATTTGTACATAAACCCGTAAATATCTTTTTGAACCGGTTCAAAAAGATCGTTCCATTCAATTCCCATTTCTTCAAAAAGACTGTGAGTGTTTACAAAAGCTTTATCAAAAACAATTCTATGTGCGTGAAGATCTCTCACTTCCTCGTCGGGTTCCCACCAAGAGCCGCCTGCAGAGGGTTTTCTATCATAGATTGTGATGTCGTGATCACCCGATCTGAGTATTTCCCATGCAAGGGACATACCAGTTGGTCCAGCTCCAACAATATGAATCTTCATTCTATTTTTAACCGATATATAATTTTTCATGAGCATCATTGTCATTACTTACAAATTTAAATCAATCCAGTTTCTTCCCGTTCTTCTGGGGTTTTGAGCGCATACATGATACCCAAAAAGATTACAGTAGAAATCATGGCATACTCAATGTCACGCGTCGCACTAAAAGCAATTAACATGATAGAAATAAAACGAAATGTTTTACTGTTGAACGCAGTCTTAAGTTTTTTTGGAATCTTAATCGCGTTACCAGAGAACAAACCTTGGTACAACATCAAGAGTGTGAATATAATTGGTTGTGTATTAATAACGGCTTCGGCTGCACTACTTCCAACTGGGCTAAGAAAAGATGACAGTTTTTGCATTTATAGTAACCTAAGATATTTTTGACAGTTAAAAAATAAAAAGTATCTATACAGTAGGATGCTATGCGTGGCTAGTCATAAATCAATCGGTGGGGTAGTAAAGGTGCCAACCCAAAAAGCTAAAACTTGGAAATTTGCCGCCAAATTTCTTTGGAAAAATACTTTTGTAAAAAATAAAGTTGAATTGGGTGAATGGACGCGCAATGAGCTTCTTGAGCTTGGGCCAACTTTTGTAAAATTAGGACAAATCGCTTCAACGAGAGCGGATCTATATCCACCAGAATTTACACAACAATTGGAATCGCTGCAAGACAATGTCCCTCCCGTGGAATACGATGTTGTAAAACAGATTGTAAATTTGGACTACTTTGATGAGTTCGAACCTGTACCATTTAAATCGGCGAGTATTGGTCAAGTGCATCGCGCCAAACTCAAAAATGGAAAAGATGTAATCGTCAAAGTCAAGAGACCTGACATCTATAACATCATGAAATCTGATACAGATAACATCAAAGATATTGTCCGCTTTCTAGAAAAACTGGGTGTTGATACTGGTAATAGTTCTGAGTTTGTCCTTAATGAATCCATTGACTATCTGTTGGGTGAATCGGATTATCGTCAAGAAATTGAAAATGCAATTAGGTTTCGAAAATATATGAAAGATGTGAAATGGGTCAAAGTTCCAAAAGTTTATAAGGAATATTGTACCGATGATATGATTGTCATGGAATATGTTGAATCAGAAAAACTTACAGAACTTTCGGATCCAAGAATTAATAAGAAGAAGATTTGTGAAGCACTCATAAACTCTTATGTCATCCAAACTATGGATAAAGGTTTTTTCCATGGTGATCCACACCCGGGAAATTTGGGATTTTCACCCACTGGTAAATTGGTATTTTATGATTTTGGTCTTATCATAGATATATCCAATGAACTACAAAATGGTTTCAAAGATATTTTCAACTGTATCATTAATAAGGATACAAAAGGTATTGTGGAAGTTTTGGTCGCACTCAAGGTCATTATACCCATGACATCAGATCTCTCAGATATCGAAATCTTTTTTGAATCAATTTTGTCATATCTGGAAACTCTCGATGCATCAACCATAATAAATGATGATATCGCATTACAGCTCGCGGCCGAAAAGCCATTTGTTGTACCATCAAGCTTTGTATATTTAGCGAAGAGCTTCTCCCTCATAGAGGGTATCTGTGTTCAACTTGACCCGGAGTTTAACTACTTTACATATCTGGAACCTATGATCAAACAACAGTTTGTGGAATCTATCGATCTTCAAGAAGCTCTTATGAAGACTGTGGAAATGCCGAGTAAAATACGAAATATAAGTAAAGCTGTTTTGGGTTTGGAGAAATCCAAAGCAGCCATGAAAAGATCTATGTCTAAGACTAGACGGGAAATTCGTATGGTGCAGTACAGTATAGTGAGTGCTTTGATGGCCCATCAGTTTGATGACACACCATTGGCATTTGCTTTTGTGCTAAGCACCTTATGGTTTGCGTTTAGTTCTCGAAAAAGTCGATAGCAACTTCTTCCTTCTTTTGGGAGCCATTGGCACCCTGGAAGAAATCTTGGTGTTGCTTGAAGATTTCCTTAGCGCGTCTTTCCTCGTCTCGGGCAATATCCTTAAATCGATCACCGATTCTGCCCAAGTCTTCTTGGCGCTGTTTCTTCATCTTTTTGCCAAACTTCTTGAAACGCTTAGTGCTTGCTGCAAATGTAGTAGAGGTCGTTAGAGAAAACATTTTTGTTTGTTAATACTTACTATCTTTTTATTTTTAAGCGTTTGGTGGAACTTTTAAGTTCAACCGTCTGAGTTTTTCTTCAAATTCTCTACGTTCCCCTGGCGACTCAATAGGAGTACCGTTAGCCAAAGCATCAATCTCTGGACCTGTCAAGTGCATAGCATTCACGCGGAAGTCCTTGAAAGCTTCCATCGTGATTGGAACCAGTGGCTGGACTAAGTCATAAATGGCATTGGCGTAGTCCCTGATCTCCTTCTGGGCATGTTCGTCCATACGAAGATGGAGATAGTGCATCAAATTGTGGAGATTGATCTTCCAATAGAATTCGGTATAGGTACATTGTGGAAGATTACCCCGAGCCTGTTCTCGGCAGACGCCAGTCTCCAAGAGGTTCTCATATAAATCAAAAGAATGTTCTAAGTGTTCATCAATTTGTCTAGTTTTCTCTTCATCAATTTCTACAATTCCTTCAGACCCTTGGTTATTTACTTTAGATTGACCTCGTAGAATTCCTGGGTTGTAATACTGTTTCGGTACGACGGAGTAGCGGGCGGAGAGCTCATTGACGGAGGCTGTTCTATGTCTAAAGTGCTGTCTAGCAATGTAGAGGGGCATTTTGATGTGGAACTTGAATTCCACCATTTCAAAGGGGGTAGTGTGCCAATGTCGTAGCAAGTACCTGAGCAACCCCCGGTCTCCTCGGGCAGTCTTTGTTCCGTCCCCATATGAAACTCTTGCAGCTTGTACGATTGACGTGTCCAAATCTTGTCTCGGCATGTGATCAACCAGGCGTACAAATCCGTGATCCAAGACATCTTTTTGCGACATTTTATAAACTACGTTCCCCCCAAATCCTTAACTAAGTCATCAATGTCACGATAGTACCTTTTAAGATCCTTCATGAAGCGTTTGTTGTTCTCAAGACACTCACATTCGGGTTTGTTGAGATAAATCCATGCCAAGTTTGACTTTGAATACTTTGTTCTTTTTTGATTTTCATTGGGTTTTCGGGGAATTAATTTTGTACTTTTCTTTTGCTTTTTTGTAGATTTGACTTCCACGCGATTCACGAAACTGAGAGCCTGCATCACGGTATCCGCGAGGTCATCCTTTTTCTTGGATGAAAGGAAGGTGTCTAACCAATGCGCATTTATCTCATTGCTTCGAATAAATTCTTCACATCTCTCAATTGAAACTTTCTTTCTTTTGAGATATTGTGATTTACCGGGTCCGGCGACATCGGGGATCTTGTGACGAGCATCATAAATTATAGTTTCAGCCTTGGGATTTTTAATGATAAAGTACGCATGAAGAAAGTGCATCACAGATACCATCTTCTTATTACGATCTGGTTGTTTCTCGATAAGAATTGTATCAGCATCAAGAACCCAAGGTCTTTCATCTAAGTGTTTTCTCAATGAGACATAGATACCATCTTTGTGTTCTGGTGGAACACCGGATACATCCCATTTCTCCACAAGGTTATTTGTATCATTGAGTAAGCACATAGCTAAATTCCGAATACCAACATCGATACTCAGGATCATTGATTTAAAGGATCTTTATATCTTTAACTTAAAACTTTTTAGCTTTACCAAATCTCGCAGCGGCACCTTTACCGAGATTGGCAGTGGCCGACTGTCCAGCTGGAGAGAGACCAAGAACAATCATAACGAGAATGAGAAGGCAGCAGCAAATAACAGATGCAACAATGGCATACTTCGCTGGCCCATAGAAACCTTCGAAGAAGCCCTTAACGAGATCGGTAAGACCCTTGTTTTCAGACTTTTGCGCAGCATCGGCAGCAGCACCAAGATCATTCAACACTTGGCTTTGCGCAATCGAACTAGTAAGTTTACTTGTAATTGTTTTGGCAATAATTTCTGCAACTACATTTTGATCAAAATTAAGATCGGAATCTTTGCAGTCGCGGAAAATGATCTTACCACCTTGAATGTTTACTTGATCTGCGACAGATTCATTTATAGTTTCTGTTACTATTGTATTATCAACAATGTTTTCTATTTCCATAGTAACTTCTTGACTAACATTTTGTTTGTCACCAAATTGAAAATTCCCCATCTCAGTAGCCTTTTCAATTTGCGCCTGCACAGAGGCCGTCATTTCATTTGTGATTGCGTTCTTGATTTCGGTTGCGACTTCTTCAGTTAGTTCAGAAGAAGACACAGCATTTGCTTTTATAGTTTGATTAGCATCTATGGAACACCCCGAAATATCTCTGAATTCTATTCGCAAATCCTGAACAGTGGCTTGACTAGCAGACGCCAATGCTTGTGTTTCGTTGATTTGTTTATAAATACTTTTGTTTATCGCGGACATGTTGAATCTCTGTTCAATAGTTTGTGATCCACCACCACCCATGATTTTACAATGTACTGAGAAAAAAATGTTATTAAATTACAAATGAAACTCAATCAAATTATTTTGTTTGTGGCAATTCTTATAGTTTTGGGGTGGAATATCAGAAGAGCTAGAGTTGAAAAGTTGGAAGGTGTAAAGTCCGAGGTGGTTCTTTATGTCGAAGATTCGACAACAACTTTAAAACCTTTCGTTATTTATGCGATGGCGAAAAAAATAACCAGTGATCAAACCAAACTCGAAAAAATTTTGAAGTTGGCCGAAGACAATAATAAGAAAGAACTTTTGAAAATTTTAGAAACGCTCTAAATTTTAAATCTCAGAATAGAGTAGGTTACAAAATACCATGGGCTCGCGTAGCTCGGCAACAGACCCAAGCTGTGAATATAATGCCGCACTAAATAATTATCCATTTTGGGGAACTCCATCCGCGCAGACGTTACGCGATTTTAATTGTCTATCAGGTACACCTTCCGAATGTATAAGTGATTATTGTGACGCCATAAAAGACAAAAGAGCTGAGTTTTGTGAAAATATAGAAAATTATGAAAAAAATCCGGGTGATGGTACATGCGAACAACGAGATGAAGGCAAACGCCAAGCCAAAGAATATTGTGGCGTTGGTGATAGAATTAGAACCGCTTCTTTGTGTACCAAAGAGAATTTAGGTAATTTTTATGAAGATTTGGCTGTGGCATATTGTAAAACTACAGAAGGTAAAGCGCATGACTGGTGTTCATGTTATAATGTAGTAAATGGGGTGTGTGACACAGATTCGAGTGCAGCGGGATGTTTAGCAAAGGCTGAAAAATTTGATAAACTTGTGGAAGCGACTCCGGAAAAGTATAGAGGAGCATGGGCTGGTCGAGAAGCGTGCTATGGACAGGTTTGTGTTGCCACTCAAGGTGCCAAGTTTCTTCCCGGGGGGTACAACCTAGGGTGTGATTCGACTATAAATATTTGTGATCAATCAATCTCCGCAGACAATATTACCGAATCACAGGTTTCGTCGGTATGTGTAATTAATAACGAACGCAGTACTGGGGACAATGACAATGACACTGAAGGGGGAGACGGTGGTGGAAATGTGGATGAAGGGTGGAACGGTGGTGGAAATGTGGATGAAGGGTGGAACGGTGGTGGAATCGGGGGTGACGACATTAAAACAAAATTGCCTGTAATTATTGGTGGTACAACCACTTCATTTTTTAGTAGTTTGTTAATTATTGTAATTATCGTAGTATTAATAGTTTCTCCCAAAAGTGTAAAAAGGGGGGTATTCAGAGGATAAAATCTAAGTAAGTAATAGATATCGTAATGGGTGGTGGTGGTAGTAGTCCCCCAGAAGAAATAGATCAATGTGAAGTTATGGACGATCAACTCAAAGAAGAATATGGTGATGATTTTCTTACGAACAGAGAAGCACTTCCCTTAACTTCACAGACTCTTGGTTATTTAGCGAGCACACCGTGTGAATCATATTTTGGTTATGAAAATTTAGTTAAGGAGTTTTGTGATGCAAGTATAGAAAATTTTGATCAACAGGTTGGAAATGGTAAAACTTGCGCCGATCACGTGGGTACAGATAAACGATCCAAGTGGTGTTTATTAGAAAAGGATCGTGTTCCAAAAGACGCGAAGTGTTCAAAATCCAAATTGGGTGATATGTATCATGCGACCGCTGTAACGTGGTGTCAGACTTATCCAGAAGAAGATTGGTGCAAATGTTACAACATAAAAAATAATGTATGTTCGTCAAATCCGAATGCTTCCGGGTGTAAATATTATACGGGATTGGAACAAAATCGTGCATATTTTGGAGAAGATGGTTACAATATTCTCAAAGAAAAGGGGCATTGTAGACCAAAAATGTGTGATAGAGGTTATATTCCAGAAAATGTGATTTCAGATTGCGAGCCATCATATCGTATATGTGATAAAGATATTAACATTCAATCGGCCTCAGATGGTAATATCATAGTTGCGTGTAACGCGGATTTTGATGACTTTGAAGAACCCGAGTGGTGGGGTGACGATTCTGAATCTGCGATCGACAAGAGGTGTCGTATAGATTTGAAAGAGTGGTTCAATAAAGTAACTGATTCTAAAGAACCTAGTACAAAACCGGGACCCATCATAGATTTTAACAAGTTTCCGTTAAATAAACTTCCTATGACATGCCTTCCAGGTAGATTGAGGTGGAAAGATTCAAATTACAGATACCTTATTTATTATACCACAACCATTTCATCTTCATTTTGTTGTCTCCTATTGATACTCATTATGTCAAGCTTAAAGAGGAGATAAAAAAGTAAAGTATGTCTTGGTGTTGGTGGTGTTGTCACCCATTTGAAGGTGAACCTTTAAGTGCACCTTATAAATATGATGATAGACGAAATAGATTCCACACAGCTGGTAATTTTTGTTCATGGAGTTGTGTTAAGTCGTACGCGATAGATAGATATGGAGTTAATAAGGGTGGTATAATTTGCGGAAATATTGTACTTATGCGTCGAAAGATGTACAATCAGATTGGGCATGTGAAGCCTGCACCAAATAGATATAAACTCAAAGTGTTTGGTGGTGATATGACGATAGAAGAATTTAGAGAAAATCAAACAAAGGATCAAAATACCCCTCAGAAGATTGATACAACCCCTCTTGTAGATAATGTTATACCCATTATTTCAAACACAAAGAAGATGGATGAAATAAAGAATGCAACTGGTAGCAACAATGCTTTGAAACTTAAGAGAAATAAACCTCTAAAAAGAAATCACAACAGTTTAGAATCTGCATTGGGATTAGTTATTACGCCTAAATCCTAACTGTCTATGTTGTTTATTAGTTGGTATCGATTGTGGTAAATTTTCTGTTTTTTTGCTATGAACCCACCTAGTTCCGTCATGGGCAACCCATCTGACCCCTATTTTTTCGATAGCTTTTCTACATAGAACACATGGAAGTGAATTACCATGACCGTAACACGTTTTACGTTCAACTATTAACTGTCCATACTTTCTATTTATCCAGCTTGAAAATTGATGGGGTTTATTCCCCCTTTTCAAACACTCTCTCCAGAGTTGTTTGATAAGGCGCCTCTCTGCGCAACATATACAATTACTTTGAGCCATGACAGGTTTTTTTGTCATGTAACTCTCTACCATTATGTATCCCATCACCTATTACAATTCGTACACGTCGGTCCCGGGAACACAAATGCACAGTGTTCACAGTCGTTAAGAATGATGACGTTCTTTTTCTTCGGCACTAACCCCTTTGAAAATCTTTCAAGTTCTCGTACTGTATATAGTCCGTAATTGATCATTACCTCCAAAGGAGGGAATTTCATTCTATTACTTAGGAGTTCCAAATCCTTATCTTACTTTCCCTTCATGCAGCAGCTAAAGAGTTTGCCAATAGCTTGCTTCGCCTTGAGCATACCCGCGAAACCATCAACCATGGCTGGAACCATAGACTTAAGGACGATTTCAAACTCACTATCGTGTTCAGAGTCGCCATCAATCTCACCGATCAAGTGATTGAGAATCGCAACAACCAACTTCTTCTTTTGTGGACCTTCCAACTTGTCAAACTTCGCAGCGTTGATCATTAACTTCGCAACGATTGGTGGAATGTCTTCCTTTTGGAGACCGTCGCCGAGGTACTCCCGCTTAATATCTTCAACCATAGTGATGACGCTCTTGGCATCAATCTTTCCTGAGAACTTTTCCAAAATTGTATCCATTTTATAATGTTGTCATAGATTAAAAATGGACGCGAATAATCTGGTTGCTGCGTTTGCATTTGGTATCGGTTTCATTCAGATGTACCAGGACTACATGAGATCTGACACAATGACACCAGAGGCTAAGAACTCTGTTCTTTTAGGTCTTCTTGCAAGTTGCCTTTGGCTCATCTACCAGTCTCGCAAGTATGGTATGAACTTCACAGTAGCCTACACGGGTGTGGGTCTCCTCCTTCAGCTTTACATTCTTAACAAGATCTTGGTTAAAGAAACTGAGAAAGATGAAGATAAGAAACAATGATTTCACTTTCAAGACAACCAACTTTTATTCCAAGTAGAACAATTCCCAAAAGAAAAACAAGACGTTGTGTAGCTCACGCAAAAATTGGTGATTATCCAAAATTTGCGGAAGCTGTAAATGGTAGAGTTGCCATGTATGGTATGGTCATGGGCTCTACAAACTGGGCTCTGTTTGGTTTAAATATTATTGATCAACTGTACTACCCACCAACGGCGGCGGTCACCGCACTTACAAGTGCGATGGTGATCTACACCATGGCAGACACCGCAAACAAGGTTTCGGAAGAGACTTTTGAACGCTATGCCGCCCGCGATTATGGTCGAGTTGCAATGTTTGTAATGAGTGGTATGATTCTGGCGAGCTTGCCATTTCACTAATAAACTCCAACATCCTTACCTTTTCCTCCATAGTAAATGTTCCTGTCCTACGCATCACGTAGGCCAAGAGCATCATAAGAATATAAACATTATAGACGATTGGTTTCATAACTTATGCTAATTTTTGAGCCCAACTACCCTTCAAACCCTTTTTGGGTCTCAACATGTAGAAAGAAATGAGAAGGGTTGTAGTGAAGAGGGCGAGGCTGAGACCAGTGTAATTCTTTTCAGATTGCTTGGCATTTTCACACTTGAGTGTCCAGTTATAAGCAGCGGCGCTACCAACGAGACCCATTACGGAGTAAATAAGCATGAATGTGGCGAGTTCCTTCTTGACCATTTTCAAGATAAGGAGAGTAAATGGAATAGTGAGGCCAATAGTGAGGGTGGCTGCGAGATACTTGTTAAGATTCTCTTGAACTGGCTTACCCTTCATGGCTTCACACTTGGAGTAGATGTTGATACCGATGGAAGAGACGATCATGTAAAAGAAACCCAAAAGCAAGATCGCACCAACTGTACCCCACTTAACTTCAAGTTGGAGGGTACCACTGGCAAGTTTCTTAGCACGACTGTAAACCGAAGCGGCCTGTTGATTTGCGGCTTGGGCTACATTGGCTGTAGTATTAATTAGTTCAGACATTTACTATACACTGAGAAAATTGATTAGATCAACTCTCGACTTCTTTTGTGACCACCCAAGACTTTTCAGTTTTTCGCCGCATATATAGTATCTTTTGTCGTTAAAAGGTCTATTTTCTATATATTCAATCCATTTATCATAATCTTTGGTTCCTGTGTTAGCTTCTATGATAAGCTTTGTTAATTCCATGATAGTAAGTTCGTCATTGGATGCAATATTGTATATTTCACCCCGATTACCTCTCTTCCAAACAACATCTACAGCTTCTATAACATCTTCAACGTGAATAAAAGCTCGTTTAACATCCGCGCTTTCTGTACCATGTATAGTACACTTTTTACCCTCTCTCACAAATCTTTTAAATTTCGGAATAAGTTTTTCTGGGTATTGATTTAAACCGTATACATTGTTACATCGAATGACTTTTATGTTCATACCAAATGATTGGACATACGAACAAACAATCATTTCAGCTGCGGCTTTGGAAGCTGAATATGGATTTGTTGGATTGAGGACACCTGTACTCTCTCTAAATGGTTCGCTTGTAGTTGATTCTCCATAAACTTCATCTGTACTAAAATGAATGAACTCCACATCTGGTATATGATGTCTGCAAGCTTCGATGAGAACATGTGTTGCGTGTGTGTTATCAATTGTAAAAGAAATTGCATTTTCAAATGAATTATCTACATGACTTTGAGCAGCAAAATGAAAAACATAATCAAATTTATATTTTTTTATGAGATGTTCAATAAGTTCTTTATTACCAACATTACCTTTCACAAGAGTTGCGACACCTTCTTCTACGTTTGTGATATTTGAACAATAATCCATTTTATCAATATTAACAAAGTTGATCTCTGGGTATCTTTTTTTCATAATATTGAGAAAATGTGACGCGATGAACCCACATCCACCGGTAACTAGTGCGTTGGGCATTTACTTTATTAGCTATAATTGTTTTAAGTATATTACATGAGTGTGTCATAGATGTGTTCATTTTTGGGACTTACATACTTACCATTAGACCATCTATTTTCGTCTTTGTCAACTGTTTTGATGTGCCACAAGGCCAATCTTGGATCGGCTTGTAAGTGGACACCATTTTCATAACCTGATATCTGCTCATGTAATTCGTTTTTAAAATTGATTTTATTTGGACTATTCTTAAATAATCGACCTTGATAGTCTGGAAAATTAATCCAATCAAATTCATTTGTTTTATAATCATGATCATCGAGCCACTCTTTTGTGGCACCCAAATTAATATTTATTCTTGGGATGGCTATAAAATCCGCCCCCGATTCTTTGATCATAGTTTTAACATTTTTGATTAACAACTCTTTTGGCATTTCATCTGGATCGAGCATGAAAATATAATCACCCTTACACTGTGTAATGTGATAATTGCGATGTTCTCCAAAATTTCCGTCAAACGGGCGTTCGCATACTGTAATATCGGTTTCGTAGTGTTTTAAAACCTTTCTTACACTGTCTGTCACGTGTTTTGTGTCCACAAGTATATTAATATCATCGCCTTGCTCCTTTACCTTTTTGATGAATGATATCAATGAATAGAGGCTAGATGCTTCATTACATACACAAATTGCGTATGTAATGTTCATTACAAGTTAATAATCTTTAGTCTTTAACTGAAAGTAACATTTCATATTTTTTGGGTAAATAATGATTGTCTTTTATGTCGATGAATTCAAACTGTTCACTTGGTCGTCCAAATAAATCTGAACATTCTTCAATTCTCTTTTTTATAATTTCATTATCATTGTAGTTTTCGTTGTTATATTCTTGATGAGAAAAATTGCTAAGTTTATTTTTAATAAATTCAACTGAACCAAAGTATGAAAAATGCCACCCACCATTTTTGATGTTATGACATCTAGAATGGCGTATCATTTCGGGGTTTCTTCTTGTTTTGTAAATGCCATATGGAATAATTTTGGTATGATACCATTGTCCTTTGTACTTGCAGTTCAAATTGTAGTAATAAAAGTCCATTTCAAGTGACATACAATTATTCAATCCATCTTGCTTTAGTTGTTTTAAAGTTTTCGTATCTGGAATTTCATCAACATCACATATAGTTATTATGTCTTCGTCTTCCATATTAATTTTAGATATTCCTCTATCTATGGCATTTCTCTGAAATTTTTCAAGTGTCCATGGATTATCTGAATTTGGCATATCTTCAACGATTACATGAATGATCTTGTCCATATATTTTTCATAACGTTGTTTATTGTTTTCAAAAAATAATTTTTTTTCTTTACCAACAAAAGTTTTTGTAGCTTCGACAATAACAAAATTATCAACTATATCATACATTTCTTCTAACCTCATTTCCAAAAGATCAAGTTCATTGTAAAATGTAAAACAGTCAACAACTTTCATTCTACTTTAAATTAGAAAATACATCTTTAATTACTTTTGACAATTCTTCAACTTCAATATACTTTTTTAATTTTGTGATATCCATTTTACATTCACCCCTATTTGAATTTTCATTCGACATTGTATATTCTTCACCACAAATTTCAAGAAGTTTTCCCAATGAAAGTGAACCATCATTTGTAAAGTTCAAAATACCTTTGACATTTTTATCAAGTAAATTTTGTATTTGTGGGAATAATGAAGGTATGAAAGTTATTGAAACATTTGTGTCATGAATATTATTTTTTCTTGACTTCATTTTATTGATGAAACATTTTGGATTATCATCTCCTGTGGATGGGTACATTAATCTCAAATATAGTACATCATCTTTGTAAACTTCGCGAATTATATTTTCTAACATTCCGCGAGTGTGACAATAAAATAGTTCTTTATAATTTGGAAGATCATCTTCGGTAAAATACTTATTACCGTCGTAGACCATACCGGAACCTATTATAGTTAGATCAATATCAAGATTTTTACAAACTTGAATAAGATGTAATTGTTGTGTAAAATTTGTATGTAATGTTTCAGCTTTATTTTCTTCACACCACGCAATTGTGGGTTTACCTGAAATACCCGCGGCGGAGATCACTCTTTTGGGTTTCAAAAATTTGAGTTCATCTTCAATTTTATCAAGTCTTGTATTTGATCCAAAACTATTTTTTACATATTTTAACAATTCTTTACCAATAAAACCATCACATCCTAGAATGAGTGTTTCAATTGACTTGAACAAAGGATTATTAGAATCTTTTTCGGAAACTATTAAATCATTTTTATTTTCAATTGGCCAAGGGATGTTCAATACTGGATCATTCCAATGGCACGCACGCTCTGTTGTGGGGTCATGAAACCCACTTTGGAAGTAAATTATTTGTGAATCTTCAAACGCATAAAAACCATGGGCACAGTTTTCTCCGACAAGAACTGAATCCCCGACTTTAAGATCATACGTTTTATAAGTACCATCGGGTTGAACAACGACATCAAATATATGACCAGTAACAACTACAATATACTTTTGATATGGGCTTATATGAAGACCACGGAGTACATTTTTTTGGCTTATGGATGTAATAGATTGTTTTACTTCAAATGGTGGTTCGTCAAAATTAAATAACATTCTTCCGCGCTTATCATGAAACTGGCGCATTTAGTTTATAGTTTTTCAAATTCTTTATATTTAATTTAAAGAAACTATACAAAATATTTATAATGGAATTGAGTAACTACAAAGATTTAATTTCTTCATTTACCAATACTCCACCAAGTGAAAAACGTGTGTGGTCGGAAGATGGTAAACTGTGTATGTTATTTATAGAATTCAGAGATATGGATATAATTAAACATAACTTAAACAATATATGTAATATTTATGGTGGGACCGACACTTCTATTACAATTGTTTATAGTGGAGAAAATGAACATACAATACATGAAACTACACGAGATTGGAAAAATGTAAAATATGTGAAATTGTATGAAAACAACATAGACATAAATGAATATAATCGTCTACTCACATCTTATGAATTTTGGGATATTTTTTCAAAACATGAATATGTTTTATTAAATCAATGGGATTCATATTTGTTCAAGCAAATACCAGATAAATTTTTTGAGTATGACATAGTCGGTGGACCTATTGCACACTTTTATGTGTTTCATAATGGCTCACTCATGAATATATGTTCGGAAGAATGTAAATGTCCTCGATGTAATTATTCGGATCATCCATTTAAGGCAAATAATTTTAAAGATCATCCAAACAAAATGTTTTTGTACAATGGTGGGTTTTGTTTACACAAAGTGAGTACCACACTTGATTTGTGCAAAGCGAAACAATGGCAAGGCGAGCCGGAGGATGTATATTTTTCATTGTCAAACCTGTCTAAACCAAGTCTCGAAGAGGCTGCGGAATTTTCAGCTAATCACGTTAAACATGCAGATCCTGTGGGATGTCACCAAGTGTGGATACATGATGAGGACTATGTAGTTTCTCTGTTTAAATAAACATCACCGGCTCTCCACATAGCACCGTAATCGTTGGTACCACTTGTGTCGGTGTTATCGGCACCTTTTGCATTATTGTACTTAACCTTGATAAATCTTAAATTTCCAAAATCCATAAATTGTTCATTATTTTCTATCAAGTGTTTCCCTATCATGCATTTTTCACCATTAAATCTCATATAATCTACACATGCATTCATGTATGAAGCCGGACCGGTTACATTAAGACAATCTACACCGTAGTGTTTTTGTTTTGTGTTCCATAAAATTATGTCTATCATTTTCTTTGTGATTGGGTGTTTGGGTGTAACGCCTATGAAACCATTGCACATACATAATTGTTGTTGTGGTGAATCGAAGCATGCATAGAATTCTTTACCTTGTTTATTCAATAAATCGAGTGGTTGCAAATCTACCATTCTAATATCGGTGTACCAACCACCTTCATTATAGAGTATGAGTTGTCTCATAAGATCACTTTTGTATGCATATGGTTTAAGACAATTATATGTTTCAAGTATTTCATCATCAAAATGTTCTTTGATATATTTTACACAATCATCACCAGAATAAATTTTCATTTTGTAATCCGGATTCATTCTATAAAAAGTTTCAATCGCACCTTTCATCCCAGTGGTAAACTTTGGAATTTTTCCATCGTCCACAATGATGATTTTGTGTATTATTTTCGGTACAAGCATTTAATTATAAGTTGATATTAACTTTAAATCCATGTAAAGAAATGTTGGATAATAGAAACATGGAAAACCACGCAGAAATTAAGGATAAATGTCTCAGCCTCGAAACTGTATTAGATGAACTGGCAGTTAGTATTCGGGCGCTTCCATTTGATTACAGGTTGGTTGAAAAGTACAGTCATATAGATGAGGAAATGCAAGAAATATATGACTGGTATGATTCGATGAAAGGAATGATATCACGATACATCCAAGAGAAGTCTGTAATTGAAAAAAAACTTGAAAAATTGCAATACAATACAAAGTTGCTTAATAATGAAGTTCAGAATATTAAATCACAAGCATCTTTTCATGTCCAACGCGGAGGCTCGTTTTCACAGTTATCTTGTAACCAGCATCTTTGAGATTTTTACAGAAGGCGACATCTTCGGAACACATATCTCTTAAAATCTTCCCATCTTCAGTTTCTATTTCTATCAGAGGATAACTAAAGTATGGATATTTGAGATTTTCTATCACACCCTTTCTACACGCGAAAAATCCCATACCATTGTACACAACATTTATATATTTTTCATTTAGAATTGGATCATTTATATCGATAAACTCAAATGTTCCATACTTTTTAAAATATTCAACATCCCAATCTTTTACCGCGGCGTAGTGTTTAAGGTCTGTCATTCTATATAAACCCGAAATAACCGGGTGTTTGTCTGTTTCTTCAATAAGTTCAACAACTTGTTCAGGTAAGAAAAATACATCCGAGTCAATCGTTAACCAAACATCGTAGTCTATTTTACCATCAAATGGTGTTTGTGTGGCACCCCTAAGAACATCTAAACCTAGTGTTTTCATTCTAGAAAATGGTACAAAACTAGAATAATCATTTATCATAATAACTTTATAACCTATGCTTGTGAGGTGAAGAAGAGTTTGTGACCAATTTTTTAAAAAACTCCCCGAAAATTCCCGTCCCGGTAGTGCAACCGCAACTGTTTTCATTTACAAGTTTAAACATTCAATACTTTAAGCACTTCATTGACAGCTGGGTGTCTCACAATGTCATCATCATCCATTTCAACATGTTCAATGTATGTAAGATCCATGCCACCCATCTTATATATGAGGTGATTGAGACCGTTGTCTTCACCAAGGTCTGATTGTTCCAAGTCACCCGTAACAATGAGTTTTGTATTTTCACCGAGACGTGTTAAAAGCATCTTCATTTGATTGGGTGTACTATTTTGCATTTCGTCGGCAATGATGACAGTATTGTTAAATGTTCGCCCTCTCATGTAACCCAATGGTTCAATCCTGATACAACGCTCCAATTGGTTGTGTGAAAGGTACTTTTCAAATATATCAAAAGCTGGTTTTGTCCATGGTTCCATCTTCTTGTCTATATCCCCTGGAAGGTAGCCCATATCTTCATCGGCAGCGACAATTGGACGGGTCAGGATTACTTTACCCCTGAAAGAGTTATAGATGTGTTCAATTCCAACATGACAAGCGAGCATAGTTTTTCCACTACCAGCTGGTCCTGTACCAACTATAATTGGTTTTTGAGACCTAAGTGCCAACATGTACCTGCATTGTCCAGCTGTTTTCGGAAACTCCATCATCTATAATTGCTCTGGAATTAAAATATCTTAAAAAGCTGCGGTTAGATTTTTTTATGAAGATAATATAGGATGAATAAGTTTGTCTTCATTCAAATGAAACCAACCAAAACCTTTTTAAGTCTTACAGATCCACAAAAGAAATCGCGGTTCATTTGTTTTTCCAACAAGAATACTGCTGATGTTTTCGTAGATTATGTAACATCGTTCAGATCAAGACATGGTTACTGGCCGGCCATGGATATGTCACAGAAATTCAAAACTATAAAGAGTAAGACTGGTATCAAAAAAAGATCACCCGAAGAATTGAAGGAATATTTGTCATATGAAACATTTGATTTTGAACAAATTGATGAAATGGCAAAGCGTTCAAACATTTCGTATCTTCATGTCACAAATTTTACTTACATACCAAATGGCGAAGACAATCAGGTCGTAAGTTTTTCTGGTCAGGAATGGGATGGTGAAGCAGATGATCTCAAATACAGAGATCTTTTAGAGTTTAATTTGAAGACTAAATGAGAGAAAATTCCTGTATTCTGTACCCTTCAGTTGTTGAATTTTCAGATTCTGCTGTTGGTGGTGGGGTGGATGGGCCCGTGGATGGGCCCGTGGATGGTCCGATAGATGGTTCGGACACCGTTCTTGTAAAAAAATAGTAGGTTACACCCGCTATAATCGCAAGTATGATCAGTAATACGATAAAAGTGATCATTATACTTTGTACTGAGAAAAAAATAGTCTTACTTAAAAGTTAGGTAACTTGTAGTTTTAACAATTATGTGCGGAATTGTAACTCTCTTTGGTGAGAAACGGGATGTCCCCGCGGGTCTCCTTTCCCACCGAGGTCCTGATGATTATCGCACAGAAACGATGGGTAAGTGTCGCATGGACTTCTATCGTCTTGCGATCAATGATCTCACGGATGCTGGTATGCAACCATTTGTGAGACCCCATCGAATGTTTGTCTGTAACGGTGAAATATATAATCACCGATCCCTGCGAAATGGTGAAGAGAAGAGTAAAAGTGACTGTGAAGTTGTCATGAATCTCATTTATACCATTGGTATTGAAAATACACTCAAGTCCATTAATGGCGACTTTGCTTTTACCTATACCGATGGAAAGCGTGTTATCGCTGCTCGTGATCCGGTCGGTGTGAGACCTATGTTCTATACTCGCTATGCTAAGGATTCAATTGCTTTCGCGAGTGAAGCCAAGGCCCTCATGTTCTTAGGAACTCGTATTGAAATCTTCCCACCCGGTCATTTCTATGATTCATACATTGATAGTTTTGTTGCCTATCACAGTGGATACTGGCACATCTTCAAGTTTTCTGGAAGTAAGAGGCATGAAAACATCCGTCAAGTTTTGGAAGAAGCTGTCCATACCAGACTTGATAACACTGACCGTGAAATTGGTTTCCTTCTTTCTGGTGGTCTTGATAGTAGTCTAATTGCCGCAATTGCCGCAAGAAAGCTTGGGACAATTAAGACCTTTTCAATCGGTCTTGAAGGAAGTCCGGATTTAGAGGCGGCTCGTAAAGTTGCCGACTTCTTAGCAACGGATCACACAGAAGTGACATTTACAGTTGAAGAGGGTCTTTGTTCAATTCGTAATGTGATCCAAACTTTGGAGTCCTATGACACCACAACTGTTCGTGCTTCAACGCCGATGTGGCTTCTTTGTAAGTACATCAAGGAGCACACAAACTGTCGCTACATCTTCTCGGGTGAAGGGAGTGATGAAGTGCTCGGTGGTTACCTCTACTTCCATAACGCACCAGGTGTTGAGGAGTTTGCTTGTGAAAATATGAGACGTCTCAAACTCATCCATCAATTTGACGGTCTTCGTGCAGATCGCTGTGCGGGTGCGCATGGTTTGGACCTCATTGTTCCATTTTTGGACAAGAACTTCATTCAGTGTTGTATGGAAATTGACCAAAAATTGAAGATGACAAAACTTGAAAAACAAGTTCTCCGAGAAGCGTTTGTAGGATACTTACCTGACGATGTACTATGGCGGCAAAAGGACGGGATGAGCGACGCGGTCGGTACAGGGTGGGTGGGCGCACTCCGACAACATGCGGAAGATTTTATGAGTGATCAGGTATTTAAAATTACACAAAATATGTGTAAGCATAACACACCCTTGACAAAAGAAGAGGCTTATTATCGCGAACTGTTTTGGATGTTTTATGATTCGAGAAATGATCATCTCATATCTGAAATTTGGAGACCAAAATGGACAAATATAACTGACCCAAGTGCAAGGTTACTTATAGAAAAGGATCCCAAGTAATGTAAAATGGCGGAATTTGTTAAAAATTTTGATTGCAAGAATGAAGAACATGTAATGTGGTTGAAGGAGGTTGGTCAGGTTATGTCAAAGTCTATGAGCGGCGAACGTGTTGATATTATGTCAACCGTAAACGCTAATCCTCTTAATAATTCACCCAACATGAATAATCCAGCTGATTGGGCATATGTTCATTTTCAGCTAGCTATGAAGTATGCATCTGCAGTTTTAAGTTGTGATGCGTTTGTTCCTACTAAGAAATGATAAGTATTCCATCAATGTGAAATCTTGTGGTTCAGAATCTTCATCCATACGCACAAGTAGTATAGAGCCATTTACTTCTTCGTCGCAGAATGGTGGTGGAAGTACATTTTCATTTAGAATGTTACTGTATTGTGGTTTCATTATGACAACATCTATGTCAGGCCATTGACCAATGAATGTTGGGGTTCCGCTGAGTAGAATAAAAATTTCATTTTTTGCTGGATCAATATCTAAGTCTATTTCTCGTATGTCTCCAAGTCTTTCCTTTATCAAGACGGCCTTTGTCATCTTGAAATTATTTGACAAAAAAATATTTGTGATTATTAAATGAACAACGCACAAAAAGGTAGTTGGGTTGCTGTCATGATTGTGTTAGCAGTCGTCGTGGTTTTTGTTTCAATACAAGTGGCTGAAAAATATCGCCCACCCCAAAGTGATTATAAATATGGTTTTATCGATACTAACCCAGTCAGACGTACCGGTCAGTTTTTTGATACATGTTCTCCTGAAAATATGGAAGATTGCAAAAGAAATAATCCTTACGAAGGTCTTCCACTCCCCTAAGTTAATTAAAAATATGTAAAAAATATAGTATAAGCATGGAGAACCCTACGCGTCAGTTTGTTCTCAAACGCCTCTCAACTCTCCTCGAGATTCCTGAAATGGATACGATATGTATCAATCTCGAGAAAAGTATATTAAATCATGCGATAAGACGATTTAAGGATTTTGATGTACCTGGGTGGGAAAATTCAAAATTTGTTAACATATATAAACACAAATTTCTTCAATTGCAGTATAATATCAGAAAATCACCGCTACTCAAAGGGTGGATTGTTGACAAAAAAATTAAAAGTAAAGATGTCATTGATATGAGACCCGAAGAATTGTGGTCGGATGGTCCATACGCAAAAAAAATGGAACAGAGAATTATTCGAGATTTGCGAAAGGCTTATCTGGCGCAAGAGGTCAAAAATCAGGAAGGTTTCTTTACATGCAATAGATGCAAGTCTAAAAAGACTAGTTACTATCAATTACAAACTCGAAGTGCGGATGAACCCATGACTACGTTTGTCACATGTCTCAATTGTGATAAGAACTGGAAGTGTTAATGTAGTATTTTGAGTCTGTCCAATCAGTTGGCATATCTCCTACCGATAGTATAAAATTGTAACCTAATTTCTTTTTCATATCTGTTTTTGTTTCTGCGCTTGTAAAACCCAAATAATCGTATACAATTCCATGTGATGCAAGTTGTTGTGTGGTCCATTGGACAACCATATGAAATCCTGGTCGGGCTGTAATAATTACAATTATGTATCCCAAACTTTTCATTTTGTGAAGTAGATCTATTATAGGTTTGTTTGGTTGGCCATTTGTAAATATTAATGTATCGTCAATATCAAACATAGCAGCGTCATTTGGGTTAGCTAGACCAATCATTAATAATATTAAAGATTTAAATTTTACTTTATAAAGGCATGATAGTCGATGTTAAATTTGAAGATGAAACTGTTCAAATTGCGCAAATATTAGCAGATGAAGGTGATATGTACGTTGTAAGTTTTCTTGAAAAAGAAAATGGAATTTATAATTTTTCAAATGATCCAGAACTCGTACCAAAGGAATCAATTTCTGGTTTCTATGATGTCGAAACTCTCGAAGAGACCAATCTCTATGTAAAGGTTCAAGGTGGATATGAACTCATTGATGATAGTGAAGATGAAGACTTTATATGCCCAGAAACCGATGAATCTGAAAGTGAATCCCTTGTAGATGATTATGATGATGATGAGGAGGCTTAAATAATATAACCGTTTAACCTGTATGGAATGTCCGGTGTGCTACACATCGAAGGCAAAATACAAACTCGTTTGTGAACATTCCTTTTGTTATCAATGTATTTCCCGTTGGTACCAAGAGTGTGGAAATGACACATGTCCTCTATGTCGCGAGAATATAGCATTTGTATTAAATGATGATACACGGGAAGTTCATGTAAAATGTGCACCAAATTCAACAATTGATGATTATGTAACTTTTCAACGTCTTTTAGAAAAGCATAAGAACCATACAATAAAAGATATAGAATACCTAAGACGCCAAGATTGGATTGAGTGGGTAACAGAACATAGAGCAATAAATCAACTATATACTAAATATATTTTCCATGGATTACAAGGAACCAAAGAAGCGTGTTACAAAGAACGACAAGAAGAACAAAAAAGACGTATACTCTCAAAAGCACATAAGGATTAAAAGTCGATTATTAGAAAAGCGACGAGATGAAAGTATTTTTTATGTGCACACACCCAAACCAGGGGACGGGGTATGCAAGAGTGGCAAATAAAATAACAAACTACCTCGCCGACATTCCAGGTGTTGAAGTTGTTTATTACGCATTTCAAAATTACCCGGGACAAGATATCAAAGATAGATTTATTGATCCGCGTATAAAATTTTATGACGCACTTGAACTTGATGCAGAATCTCCAAAGGGTTTTGGTGATAACGGAATGGTGCCAGCAATTATTGAAGAGAAACCAGACGTATTACTCTTGTATAATGATCTACCAGTTACATCTCTAATTCTGGAGAAGATTCCGCTAGAACATATGCCAGCTCAAAAGTATGTCTATTTGGATATAGTGTATCCTTGGGAAAATTTGAATTATTATGAGGTGCTTCGAAAACATAATTTGGATAAGATTTGGGTATTTCTGAATTGCTGGAAAACACACCTTGTCGAAGAACTTGGATTTTCGAGTGACAATGTTGAAGTCTTGCCTCATGGTGTTGACTTCGAGAGATTCGTTGATCTCCCACAAAATGAAATTAAACTTAAATTTGGATTTGAAGAAGATGATTATGTTGTTGTAAATATGAATCGTAATTCTTATAGAAAACAGTGGTGTACAACTGTCAAGGCATTTCTTGATTTTTTGAAAGAACGAGATATGAATCCAAAGATCAAAATGTATTGTGGTTGCATGATAAAAACCGATGATGGATACGATCTATCACTTATCATAGCGACTGAATGTATCCGACGTGGTATGAATCCAGATACAGTATTGAATAATCACATCTTCATAAACCCAAAACCACTTCATTTACCCGATGAAGAAGTGAACGCTATATACAATATGGGTGACGTTGGAATGAATACTTGTTGTGGTGAAGGTTTTGGTTTAACCACGATGGAGCACGCGTATTTCAATAGACCACAAATTGTGTCTGGTGTTCCAGCTCTCAAGGAAACTCTCGGTGAAGTGGCGTATGTTGTTGAACCAAAGTTATGGACGACGGTTTCTTCGTTTGAATCGCACTCGGGTGACATCGCCTATTTTGATTCGAAAGATTTTACAAAGTGTTTGCACGAATGTTTTGAAAAGAGAGGAGAATCTTTAGACATACGTTCCCACGTTAAGAACAACTACACATGGGAAAATGTATATAAGGTTTTGGATCCATATTTCAGAAAGTAATAATGGCGCCATACAGACCTCCGAACTCTCATTACTCCGAAATGGATGTTTCGGAATATGACGAAGATCACATATTTGCATTCATCGGAAAGACTGGAAAGAGATTTTATTGGCTCACAAGATTTCTTGAATTGGATTACTTGTGGTATAATAAGGAAAGAAAGATCATCGAGATTTGGGGACCTTATCATACACATTTGAATCAACAATCCCAGCATATGATTAGAGCTGAATTGGATTATTTTCAGCCTAAGTTAGAGAATACATCTACAATTCAACAAGATGAACATGTACAAGCGACCACCCTTGCGTGTTAACAACCCCATTCAGAAAGTTCACGATCCTGTGAGGTTTCAAGAGGGGACATTTTTACATAGATTGTTCAAGGCACCGAAGACACAATGGCACGAACAAGTTCGACAACCTGTCTATCAAAAGGAGGCCTATTTTTCACTTTTAAAAAGAAATTGTGAAGATCTTGGTATTGAATACAAACAGCCAGATATACCGGACTATGTTCCACCTACACTATCCAACACAGAAAGGGAACCAAGACTTGAATATGCGGACCAAGTATATTTGAAACTCAAATATTTAAAAAGTGGTATTATTCGTGTTAAAATTGACACTTCATTTTTTAATTTACACGAAAAATACTACAGCAAAAATAAATTACCCCCGACAAAGACAATTATACAGGCGTATAAATCTATGGGATTTAGTGATAAGTTCCTCGAAAAAATAAAAATACGATGTGAAAAGAAGGTTGAATTTGGTAAGAAGGTTTCTGGGATAATCGATTCTATATTCAATAAGGAGCCTACAAAGAAATCCAAAAAGAAGAAGGAAGAAGTTGTTGCAGATGATGAGGTTCCAGAAGAGGAAGAACCTGATGATCCGGAAGAAGAAGATGATGATCCGGGTGAAGACGGTGAAATGGATGTTGAAAACGACGAAGATCTAGAAGAAGAAACTCAGGAAGAAATTTATATGTCTGATGGAGGGGAATAGTTGCGTTTGATGGGAGGAAGGCGAACACCAAGTGAACGAAGAGAATGTCTCTTTTCCCTAGATAATTGGGTATCCGGATCTTTTTGATATTCGAGCCACAAGTATAAATCGGGTGTTCCGTCGACTTCTGATAATATGTCTGTGTGTCTGTGTGTTCGATGAAAGTTGTTAAGTTTTGTGAACATCGTAAGCCAGTGATCTTCTGTTGGACAGATCCACTGCTCTTTATTGGCGGGATCTTCTAAAAAATTTATAGATCTTTGTAAGAATGTTTCGTAAAATTCATTATAATCACTGTCCCTTATTTCCATTATTGGTGGATCTACTAGAAGTTCTAATTCAATGAGTTCGATAGGAAATGCCCATTGTATCATTTCAATTGCATCTGTGCTTGTCATGATATAGCGGATCATATCTGCAGTAAGTAGACCACTTTCACGTTTTTTCTTGTTTCTATTATGTTTTTTGTGACACGCGTTCAGATAATCTTCACGCATAAGTTGAAACGAATTTTCAATGATTATTTCTTGAATTTCTGTTGGTAGTGTATCCCATAACGATTGCTGACTCATCCCCTAAAATTGTCTGACATTTTATTTTTTGTAGCCTAAGTTGTTTTGTCACGTAGTTATTTTTTAACAAAAAAAGATGTTTATCACAAACGTTGTTGTTGGTGATCACATCCTCGATCGTGCCATATTTTGGGACCTTCGCGAGGCCTCTAATTACGCACAAGAGACTACAAAACATAAAGTGTGGGAACTGGGAAACGGTCAGTTCTATTACGGAAACATTGAAGCGCGGGTATACGAACCCAACTTATACGAGACATCTGATTACGTAGATGAACATATTCTTTCTTTCACTGGACCCGTCAGAAATAGCACTGATGTCTTGTGATCAACATGTAGTTAAGATACAACTTGAGATTACGCAAATGCTTTACATGGCTTGGCATTTTGCCGATGAAGAAGATTATGTTTTTAATAATGCACCATACACAAAGGATGGTAGTAGACGAGGATATCGACCGGCACACCCCAAACACCCAATGACAATGTGGGTTGCCTCGAGTTTGGAAAACTATATTTATGCATGTAGAATTGGGATTGCTTTGACACTTGAGTACACGCGTAGATATGGTAAAATTCATACTTGTGCAGAACACCTTTTATGGTTATATGACAACCGTCCATCAAAATTTGAAGAGCGGCGTAGTGACACAGCTTATTATTCGGTAGAGGGTATACCAGAATGTATGCCGGAAGAATATAGACAATCTAGTATTGTTGATGCTTATCAATTGTATTACATGGTGGAAAAGATGTCCTTTGCACGATACAAAAACATCCATTCCGGTCTTTCCTGTGGATCTTCATATCCAAGTTCTTTAATGAATTTGTGAACCGGGTCATCTTCACTGAAATTGTATATTTCTACCATCAACATTGGTTTATGTTTTTTGATAGTATTTATAGCGCCTTGAAGTGTTTGTAATTCATGTCCTTCTACATCTATTTTAATAATTGACGGTGTTCCAGAATATACGTCATCTAAACGTTCACATGGGACAGGAATTGGAATTGCGGTATCCGATGCGGTTAAACCGGTTCCTCCGTAGTTTAAAAGACCATTTTTAGAATGTTCTATATTTGGTAGATATATGTTTGAAAACTTTCTTTCATTTGAAAGTGCGAAACTATAAACATGAACACCATTTTTAAGATTGTTATTTTTTACATTTATTTTAACAATTTCGTGATAGACAGGTTCAAAGGCGTGTACGTGACCATAATCTGAAAACATTAACGTGTTGTAACCTATATTAGCACCAATGTCAATAATATCTGTACCAGGTTTATAGTTTGCTTGTATGTCTGCACGCATCCAACCATCCCATTCATAACCACGTGCAATTGCACGTCCAATATATTCATCATTTTTAATGATTGATACATCATATCGACCATTGTTTACTTTTATTAGTTCAACATTGATTCCCATTTGTGTTTAAAATCAGTTAAAACTTTAACCGGTGTATAATAAAACAATGTTTAGCATTGGTCAAAGTCTCACCGCACCACCGGTTGCGGTTAAACCAAAAGAACCTAGACGCGAATATCGCCCAAGAACTTATAGCGAATTCGTGAAGGGTCTCAAGAACAATGAACTTCCGGAAGTTATGATTAAGCCAAATCAAAGTCTGGCAGTCTTTGAAGATAACGAAGGCAACTATGGTGATGTTCAAATTGTTCAAAATCAAGATTTGTGGCAAACTATTGCCGAAAGTGAAGCGAATGTTCAGGTTGATATGACTACACCAGCATCTCTTTCCGATACAATTTCAGTCTTCTTTCTTTTGACTTTTATCTTTTTTGTTTTTCGAACTCTTTTGTCCGGTCCAGGGGGTGGTGGATCTATGGACAATCCATTTTTGAAGAACCAGGAATTCAAAGTTGAAGAAGAAATCAAGACCCGCTTTGAAGATGTTGAGGGTATTGATGCCGCCAAAGATGAATTGGAAGAGATTGTGGATTTTCTTAAGCAACCCGATAGATACTTTGGGAGCGGAGCCAAAATCCCAAGAGGTGCTCTTCTCGCAGGTAAGCCTGGTACGGGTAAGACCCTCCTCGCTAGAGCCATTGCGGGTGAATCAAATGTCCCATTCATCCAATGCTCCGCCGCCAACTTTGTTGAAATGTTTGTTGGTGTGGGTGCCAAAAGGGTCCGCGATCTCTTTGAAATTGCTCGCAAAAATCAACCTTGTATTGTCTTCATTGACGAAATTGACGCCGTCGGTAAGCAACGTAGCGCCGGTGGTCAGCCAGCCAATGATGAACGCGAACAAACTATTAACCAGCTTCTTACTGAGATGGATGGCTTTGACAATGATACTGGTATTGTGGTTATCGCAGCCACTAACCGAGTGGATATTCTTGATGAGGCTCTTCTTCGCCCAGGTCGCTTTGATCGTAAGATTCAAGTGGCTCTCCCAAGTGTCCGAGGACGCAAAAAGATTTTGGGTGTCCATGCTCGCGACAAGAAGTTGGCTGAAGACGTTGATCTCAAAAGCATTGCCAGACAAACCACTGGCTTCTCCGGTGCCGACCTCGCAAACCTTCTCAATGAGTGTGCGATCCGTGCCGTTCGTGATGGCGATGGTGTCATCACTAACGAAATTGTGGAAAATGTCTATCAACGCATTGTCGTGGGTGCCAAGGGTGATACAAAGTTCTCCGCGAGAAAGAAAGAACTTGTTGCTTACCACGAAGCTGGACACGCTATCGTTGGCGCGATTCTACCAGACTATGACACTGTTCGTAAAGTATCTATTATCCCTCGTGGTGATGCCGGTGGGGTGACCTTCTTTCAACCATCGGATGAAAACGCCGAATCTGCCATGTACACCAAGCAATACCTGACTTCTCAAATCATCACAGCTCTCGGAGGAAGAGCTGCAGAAGAAATCATCTATGGGAAGGATCGCATCACAACTGGTGCTTCCGGTGACTTTGCTCAAGTGTATAACATTGCCCATGAGATGCTTACAACCTATGGCTTCAGTGCTTACAAGTTTGATTACCGTAACATGTCTGGAGAAGCTTGTCGTCTCGTAGATATGGAAATTGACCAACTTGTTGATGGATGCTATAAGGAGGCTACGGCTATCTTGAGTACTAACCGAAGACAATTGGAACTCCTCAAGGAGAAGCTCATTGAAGAAGAGATTGTTGATGGTCAATGGGTCTATGACCTTGTCTGTGGAAACTGCAAGATTGGTCGTGCGTCCGATTTGGACAGCCTTGATTTTGATTAAATAATAAACATATGTACTGTACCTTTTTTTCCCAAGGTATATTAGATATGAAGAGAACTCGGAGAAATACACAGCCCATTCAGAGACTTCAAAATGAACAGGCTGCAAATGCGGCAAAGTCCGGGACTGTGAGACGCAGGACTGTGAGACGCAGGACTGCGGTACGACCACAAAAAGTAGTAACACGTAATATTAACAATGTCAATTTACAACCAAGGCGCAAGTTAAAATCAAATGCCGCTCAAGCAAGAGTGTTAACAATTCTTGATAGCATAGCTGAAGGTAAAAATGAAAAAATATACAATATGCTTTACTCTATTTATAGAGATGCTTCATCTACATTATTCACGCGAGCGAATGTTTTTGATCTCGATGATACTAAATTAGTTGAAGTTCTTGAGGCACAATATAATGTAATGACTAGAAATGTAAGATCGAGCACCGGTGGTAAACCAAATACTCTTTCGTTGAAACTTGATGGTGAAAATAAACTCGACTTTTGTCTTTTAGTTTGGTTGGATATGAGTCACGATGGAACAATAAATACAAACTTTCAAGATTTCATAAAAAGTGACATAGTTAAAATATTGGTAGGTAGTCCACCCCAGTATACTAATGATACACAACTCATGAAACGCATGAAGGCTTTGAACATTATAATTGACCCCAAAATAAAACGAGAGAAATTAAAAAACCCTGTTAATGGAAGAAAAACAAAAAATGTAGTAGTTCCAGGATTGTGGCCAGGTTCAGATTTTGAAAGGATCATAAAGGACAATCTTCCATTTTTATTTGATATACAAGCACCACTTAAAACTATTGCAGGTAAAGGTGGGTTGTCAAACCTTGCCATTAACAAAGAAAAACAACCAATATATGTTGCGATCGATTCTGAAAGTGAATACAAATCATTGTCACAACTTGTCGACAATTCAAAATACTTATTTAATGGTAGAAATGGTAAGATACAGAGATATTTCTTGAAACCAATAATAACACTTTCGAACCGCGTTGATCCAGGTAGATTGATGCCCACAAAGGGTGTTACAGAAGAGTTTGCAAAGTTGATGCAAAATGTAAATACTTTGAAATCCACACAGTTGTACAATGTGACAAATTGTAATTTTACACTTGGTTCTACTTCACTTACTCTTCGAACTTTGGGAAAGGGTCGGTTTGATCTCAAAATAGGAAAAAGTTCTATACCGTATGGAATTACAGCTGGAGAAGCTAAAAGAACTGCAAATACTAATGAAAAACTATCCAAATTCCTTGGTGACTTCATGCAAGTATTAACCGTTGCAAGTAAACCAGTCAGTCAGCGCATGGTACTTGGTACATTGGATGGTGTCATGTGTGGTATGTGTTGCTTTATTTCAAAAAAATTGATGAATGAAGAACCAAGACTTTTTATTGATATGTCATTTAAGCAACAAAATCAGATTCTTATGTATGGTGTTTCAGATTTATTAAAGGCGTCTGGTCCAGTTCAACAAACAAGATCTAATATCGGTTCTAATATAACACGTGCAATGGAGGCGCTAAATACAAATATTGAAGTTTCATCTGGAAGCAACCGTTCAAAGTCAAATTCTCGTCAGAGAAATACGACCCCCGTTAGAATGAATACAAGTAATAATCGTCGTGAAGGTTCTGGAAATTCAAATAATATGAATGCTAGACCAGGTTTCTTTGGTAGAGCTGCCAGGTTCTTTGGTGGAAACAAAAAACAAAATGCAAAGTCAAATAGTACTCAGTCTCCAAAGTTCAAACCTCAAACACCAAGGGTTGTTAATAACAGTAGTAACACAAGAAGTTTTGTAACCGCTTCTTCAAATAATTCTAGTAATAACAATAATAATGTTACACAACCCGTTAAGAAGATAAAGTTAAATAACAATGTTCAAGCCAAACTTAATGTTACACAACCCGTTAAGAAGAGAAAGGTAAATAACAATGTTCAAGCCAAACTTAATGTTACACAACCCGTTAAGAAGATAAAGTTAAATAAGAATGTTCAAGCCAGATTGAATGAACTTGAAAGAATTAAGAGACGCGAACGCGAATTGGCAAGACTTAAAAACTAACTACTCCTATAAACTAAATGGCTCGAAGTAATCGCCACGACAATGACGACGAACCCGATTTTTTTGAAGAATACGATGAAGCCATCAAGGCTCGTGTGAAATCCCTCAAAAAGATTGAAGATGCCCTAGACGCAAAGGCTCTCATTGCCCTTTCCGAGAAACTTCCAAAGACCAAGTTCAAGATCTA